>PJTS01000247.1_pt1 | contig 46477 bp, 41 predicted proteins | sample 1512251 | NCBI WGS metagenome assembly PJTS01 (sample SAMN08177686, study PRJNA422409) | Soil metagenome, whole genome shotgun sequencing project. | isolation source: Soil (2) enriched on wood chips: alkali lignin treatment | place: USA: Madison | collected 2015-01-15 | reverse complement strand
TTCGAAGTTATAGGTGGATTGCTCCACTTCGTTCTGATGGAACACGTCGCCGTAGGTGGTTTTACCCAGCGGGCCGTCGCTCCAGACCAGGTCGTAAACGCTGTCTACGCCCTGAATGTACATAGCCAGACGTTCCAGACCGTAGGTGATCTCACCGGTGATCGGTTTACATTCCAGACCGCCAACCTGCTGGAAGTAGGTGAACTGCGTCACTTCCATGCCGTTCAGCCACACTTCCCAACCCAGACCCCAGGCACCCAGCGTTGGGTTTTCCCAGTTATCTTCCACGAAACGAATGTCGTGAATGGTCGGATCCATACCCAGCTCTTTCAGCGACCCGAGATACAGCTCCTGGATATTGTCCGGGGAAGGCTTAATCACCACCTGGAACTGATAGTAGTGCTGTAAGCGGTTCGGGTTTTCACCGTAGCGACCATCGGTCGGACGGCGGGATGGCTGCACATAGGCAGTCGCCATTGGCTCTGGCCCCAGCGCGCGCAGGCTGGTCATTGGGTGTGAGGTGCCGGCGCCAACTTCCATGTCCAGTGGTTGAACAATGGTGCAGCCCTGGCGAGCCCAGTAATCCTGTAAGGTCAGGATCAGGCCCTGGAAGGTCTTAGTATCAAACTTTTGCATAGTATTTCGTGCTGGATACGTGTGGTTTTGAATGGAGGGGATCAGTATACCCGTCGGATGCAAGATATACAGTACGAAACGGGGTTGTTTAGGGAAAATTGGGAAATAAGCATAGCTGACAACGCACTCAAGGCGCAGCCAGCTCATCACGCGGCGGTCTTAACGCATCGAAAGGTGTAAAAAACGGCCCTCTGCGTCAAAAGAACAGATGAAACTCTCATTGCGGGCAGTGAAACCCTGCAGTTCATAGCTTCCCTGGAACTGTTCGAATGCGGTGACGTCGATTTTTTGCGCACCGGTATTATAGCGCTGAGCCGCCCGATCCTTACACAGCTGCTCCATGTCCAGCGAACGTACCGGACTGACTTTCTTCGTTTGTGCTTGTTGCGTCGGCGCCGTCTCCTGAGCCACGCAGCCAGCCAGTAACGCAGGCAGCAAAACCCACATTGCACGCATCATCATTTTTATTACCGCCCTGCACTGTGGCTGTTATTTTTAAACTCTAAACTTTATAGATTATCGCCCGGCATTCTGCGAATCTCACCGCCCCGGCACAAGCAGGGCGATGCAAACTCAGAATTTTCCAGTGAGCGTCTTTAGCAATACCACAGTCAGACTCTTTTTAATGCGTAAACAGAGGGATAGATGCAGGAAAAAATTAACTGGATTGATAATCTGCGGGGAATTGCCTGTTTAATGGTGGTAATGATCCATACCACGACCTGGTATATCACCAATGCCGCAAGCGTCAGCCTCGTTAACTGGGATATTGCTAACGTTCTCAACTCCGCCTCGCGCGTGAGCGTGCCGCTGTTTTTCATGATCTCCGGCTATCTCTTTTTTGGCGAGCGCAGCGCGCAGCCGCGCCACTTTTTACGCATCGGTCTGTGTTTGCTCTTTTACAGCACCGTGGCGTTCCTCTATATCGTGCTGTTTACTTCGATTAACAGTGAGCTGTCCCTGAAATACCTGCTGCAAAAGCCGGTGTTCTATCACCTGTGGTTTTTCTTCGCCATTATTGTCATTTATCTGCTCTCTCCGCTGCTGCAGGTAAAAATCGCGAACGGCAAAATGCTGCTGGCGCTGATGATCGTGATTGGCATCGTGGCCAACCCGAACACCGTCTCGCAAAAGATTGATGGTTTTGAATGGCTGCCGATCAACCTGTATATCAACGGCGACACTTTCTATTACGTGCTATACGGCATGCTGGGCCGCGCCCTTGGAATGATGGACACCCGCAAACGCTGGCTGAATAGTATTTGCGCCGCGCTGTTTATTGCTGCGGTCGCCATTATCTCCCGCGGGACGCTGCATGAGCTGCAGTGGCGCGGCACCTTCGCCGATACCTGGTATCTCTACTGCGGCCCGATGGTCTTTATCTGCGCAATTTCACTCTTTACCCTGGTGAAAAACACGCTCAATACGCGCCCCCTGCCGCTGCTGGGGTTAATTTCACGTAACTCGCTGGGGATCTACGGCTTTCATGCGCTGGTGATCCACGCGCTGCGAACGCGAGGCGTGGAGTTAAAGAGCTGGCCGTTGCTGGATATCGTCTGGATCTTCTCGGCCACGCTGGTGGTCAGTCTGCTGTTGTCGATGCTGTTGCAGCGGATTGATACGCGCAGGTTTGTGAGCTAAGCGTGGCTGCTTGCCCGGCGGTGCTTCGCTTGCCGGGCCTGCAAACCACCAGGCGCTATTTCAGGCGTTCTCTTTTTGTTCTGCAATCACATCAGAAGAGGCCTGTCCCGCACTATCCCGCACGTTTTTCTGCACTGCCACCGCACCAAACAAGCTCAAAAAGAAGGCAAGGCCATAAAAGCCCTTCTCGCTCAGCAACAGGGTGGCATTCCATAGACCCACCACTAAAAGCGCAACGGCGATAATAAATGCTGTCAGGCACGTCATATAGTAGAGCGATGTCGTCGGGATACCTTCATATCTGTCACGAACGGTTTTCTGATAAGAGGCTGCGGAAAACAAGCCAAGGATGATGACCGCAAAGTAATATCCTTTCTCGTTGAGTTGCATATCTGCGTTCCATAAGCCGACCAGATAACTGATGATGCCACCAAGAAGAGCAAGCCAGGATACGGCGTTAAAAGCGGGGGAGTTATTTGTCACGTTTCTTTCCATTTTTACGTCAACCTCACCAATGAAACTGAACAAGCCATTATGGGTGAAGTCTTACGATCCCCTGTCTGGAAGGACGTGGAGAGACATCAATTCAGAAAAAAACCATATTGATGATTAATTTTCTACACATCAGATAGTTAGAAAATGAATGCTTATGGCTACCCGGCAGATGCAATCTACCGGGCAAGCGACTTAAGACATCAGCGGCAGAAGCTGCTGATAGATCTTGCGGAACACTTCACGTTGCTCAACATAGCGGGCATGACGCCTGGCATCCGGGGTGTGCTGTTGTTCCAGCGTCAGCTGTGGCAGCAGTGCGGATAAGGGTTTATCCGGGTTCACCGCGATCTGCGCCAGCCGCGCCGCGCCCAGTGCAGGCCCGACGTCGCCGCCGGTACGGTAATCCAGCTGCTGCCCACTGATATCCGCCAGCATCTGACGCCAGTAAGGGCTGCGCGCCCCGCCGCCGATCAGCGTAATGCTGGTGGGTTTAAGGCCGCACTCATGCACAACATCCATCCCATCGGCCAGGGCATAACCCACACCTTCCAGCACCGCACGCGCCAGTTCGGCCGGGCCATGCTGATGGGTTAAGCCAAAGAACACCCCTTTTGCCTGCGGATTGTTATGCGGCGTGCGCTCGCCGGAAAGATAGGGTAAGAACCAAAGGGTGCCTGCGTTTTCATCGGCCTGCTGCGCGGCATCGAGCAGGGCCGGAACGCTGCCTAATCCGGTCAGTTTTGCCGCCCAGTCCAGACAGGACGCCGCACTGAGCATCACCGACATCAGGTGCCATTTGCCGGGTAATGCATGGCAGAAGCTGTGCACCGCGCTGTCAGGGTTACTGCGATAACCGTCACTCACGGCAAAGTAGACCCCGGAGGTGCCCAGCGACAGCATCGCCTGCCCGGCATCCGCCATCCCCACGCCAACCGCCCCCGCGGCGTTATCTCCGCCCCCCGCCACGACCGGCACGGCTGGCATGTTCCACTGCTGTGCGACTGATGGCAGCAGTGTGCCTGTTAGCTCACAGCCTTCGAACAGCGCGGGCATATGGTTGCGGGTGAGATGGCAGGCGTCGAGCATCGTCTCGCTCCAGTCGCGTTTTGCCACGTCGAGCCACATGGTGCCTGCCGCATCGGACATATCGCTGGCGAACTCACCTGTCATCCGCAGACGCAAATAATCTTTTGGCAGCAACACCTTCGCCACCTGGCTAAAAATCTCGGGCTCATGACGCTGAACCCATAGCAATTTTGGTGCGGTAAAGCCCGGCATCATCAGGTTGCCAGTGATCTCTCGCGAGGTTGGCACGCGCTCTTCCAGCAGAGCGCCCTCTTCACCGCAGCGGCCATCGTTCCATAAAATCGCCGGGCGCAACACGCGGTTGTCCTTGTCCAGCAGCGTGGCGCCGTGCATCTGCCCGGCAATCCCCAGGGCTTTGACCTCTCCCAGAGAGTGCTGCTCGCCCAGCGCCTTCAGGGCGCGATCCGTTGCTAACCACCAGGCTTCAGGATCCTGTTCAGACCAGAGCGGGTGTGGCCGTGAAACGTGCAGCTTTTCTGTTTGCGTTGCCAGCACCTCGCCCTGTTCATTTAACAGAATGGCTTTCACACCCGATGTGCCAAGATCGATCCCGATATACATATCGTGGGTTCCTTAAAAAGTGTAGGCCGGGCAAGCGTAGCGCCGCCCGGCGATACCCATTACTTATCGAACAGGTAATGATTCACCAGGTTTTCCAGCAGCTCCTGATGGCCACTCTGGTGCTGCGGCGCCAGATTATGCTGTTCAGCGTACTTCGCCAGCTCCGTCAACGATAACTGGCCTTTCAAAATTTGCTGGCCCAGCTCACTGTTCCAGCCGCCGTAGCGTTTCGCCACGCGCTTATCCAGCTCGCCATCTTCAATCATGCGGGCTGCCACTTTCAGCGACAGCGCCATCGTGTCCATCGCGCCAATATGACCATAGAACAGGTCGTATTTATCGGTACTTTGACGACGCACTTTGGCGTCAAAGTTCAGGCCGCCAGTAGTGAAACCACCCGCTTTGATGATTTCGTACATGATGAGCGCGTTTTCTTCCACGCTGACCGGGAACTGATCGGTGTCCCAGCCCAGCTGCGGATCGCCGCGGTTAGCATCCACGGAGCCGAAAATGCCCAGCGCAATGGCGGAAGCGATCTCGTGGTGGAACGAGTGGCCAGCCAGGGTCGCGTGGTTGGCTTCGATATTCACTTTGATCTCTTTTTCCAGCCCGAACTGTTTCAGGAAACCGTATACCGTGGCCACGTCGTAATCATACTGATGCTTGGTTGGCTCCTGCGGTTTCGGCTCAATCAGCAATGTGCCCTGGAAACCAATTTTGTGTTTATGTTCCGCCACCATCTGCATGAAGCGGCCAATCTGCTCGCGTTCCTGACGTAAATCGGTGTTGAGCAGCGTTTCGTAGCCCTCGCGCCCGCCCCACAGAACGTAGTTTTCACCGCCCAGTTGATGCGTCGCGTTCATCGCCGTCACCACCTGGGTAGCCGCCCAGCTGAACACTTCAGGATCCGGGTTAGTGGCAGCCCCTGCGCCATAACGCGGATGGGTAAAGCAGTTGGCGGTGCCCCACAGCAGCTTCACGCCGCTCTGCTGCTGTTTTTCCGCCAGCACATCGACCATCTGCGCGAAGTTATTCAGGTACTCTTTCAGCGACGCGCCTTCCGGGGAGACGTCCACATCGTGGAAGCAGTAATACGGCACATTCAGCTTATGGAAGAACTCAAAGGCAACGTCCGCTTTGCGCTTCGCCAGCTCCAGCGCATCGCCCGGCTGCTGCCATGGGCGGTCGAATGAACCTACGCCAAACATATCGGCCCCGCTCCAGCAGAAGGTATGCCAGTAGCAGGCGGCGAAACGCAGGTGATCTTCCATGCGCTTACCCAACACCAGCTCGTCCGGGTTGTAATGACGAAACGCTAAAGGATTAGAGGATTTCGGGCCTTCATAACGAACGCGATCGAGTTGATCGAAATAAGCTTGCATAGTGAGCTCCATAATCAGGGATGCGGCAAAAAGAAGATACTGGAGTAATACTGAATAGTGATCGCAAGTTGCTCAATTACGTTATTTCACTCTGCTATTGAGAGAATGCACAAACGTGCGCTGGCTCGCAAAATTAATTTGCAGTCAAACGAAATCTACAGCGTAAATTCCAGAATCATGTGTAATTAATAAGTTATGTAATTTAAAATCAGATCGCGGTCATAAATTCGCAAATAAACCAAATATCATAACGAGAAGATAAAAATCTGTAATTGCCAGTCTGCCATTCCCCGTTAAGAATTTGCTACGTCTCTTGCAATGATTGTTTCTTTTATCTCAGCAACCTAACCCTACAAAAGGCAATACAATTATGAAGATAAAGAACCTGTGCCTCACTCTTTGTGCATCGCTGCTACTGGCGAGTACGGCGAGTCATGCAAAAGAAGTCAAAATCGGCATGGCGATTGATGACCTCCGTCTGGAGCGCTGGCAAAAAGACCGCGATATTTTTGTCAATAAGGCAGAAGCATTAGGTGCAAAAGTTTTTGTGCAATCTGCCAATGGCAATGAAGAGACCCAAATGTCGCAAATCGAAAATATGATAAACCGCGGCGTCGATGTGCTGGTTATTATTCCGTATAACGGTCAGGTTTTAAGTAACGTGGTGAAAGAAGCCAAACGCGAAGGCATTAAAGTACTGGCCTATGACCGTATGATTAATAACGCCGACATCGATTATTATATTTCTTTCGACAATGAAAAAGTCGGTGAATTACAGGCGCAAAGCCTGGTGGCGAAAGTGCCGCAGGGCAATTATTTCCTGATGGGCGGCTCACCGGTGGACAACAACGCCAAATTATTCCGCGCCGGGCAAATGAAAGTGCTGAAGCCTTATATTGATGAAAGCAAAATCAAGGTCGTGGGCGACCAGTGGGCGGATGGCTGGTTGCCAGAAAATGCGCTGAAAATCATGGAAAACGCCTTAACTGCCAACAATAACAAAATTGACGCCGTCGTCGCGTCCAACGATGCCACCGCAGGCGGCGCTATCCAGGCACTCAGCGCCCAGGGCCTGGCCGGGAAAGTCGCGATCTCCGGGCAGGATGCAGACCTTGCCGGGGTGAAACGGATTGTGGCAGGCACCCAGACCATGACGGTCTATAAACCCATCACCGAGCTGGCCACCAACGCCGCGGAAATCGCCGTTGAGCTGGGCAATGGCCAACAGCCTAAAGCCGACGCCAGCTTAAACAACGGCCTGAAAGATGTGCCGTCCCGACTGCTGACCCCTATCGAAGTCAATAAAGAGAACATTGACGCCACCGTAGTTAAAGACGGTTTCCACAAAAAGAGCGAACTGTAATCCATCATCGCCCCTGCCTGGCGGGGGCGTATCGACTTGTTCTGTTTTCCTTCGGGTCATGTGGGGCAGTTATGGCTTATCTCCTTGAAATGAAAAGTATCACTAAGGCGTTTGGCGCGGTGAAGGCCGTGGATAACGTCAGCCTGCGCTTAAATCCCGGCGAGATCGTCTCGCTGTGCGGTGAAAATGGCTCCGGCAAATCGACCTTAATGAAGGTGCTGTGCGGTATTTACCCTCACGGCAGTTATGACGGCGAAATTGTGTTTGCTGGCGAAACCCTGCAGGCCACGCACATCCGCGACACCGAACGCAAAGGCATCGCCATCATTCACCAGGAACTGGCGCTGGTGAAGCACCTGACCGTGCTGGAGAACATTTTTCTCGGTGCCGAGATCACCCGTCACGGGGTGCTGGATTACGACATCATGACCCTGCGCTGCGAAAAGCTGCTGGCGCAGGTGAGCCTGGCGATCTCCCCTGACACCCGGGTGGGCGATCTTGGTTTGGGGCAGCAGCAACTGGTGGAGATTGCCAAAGCGTTGAACAAACAGGTGCGGCTGCTGATCCTCGATGAGCCGACCGCGTCACTGACGGAACAGGAAACCGCGGTATTGCTGGACATCATTCGTGACCTGCAACACCACGGTATTGCCTGCATTTACATCTCCCATAAGCTCAACGAAGTGAAAGCCATTTCGGACACGGTCTGCGTCATTCGCGACGGGCAGCATATCGGCACCCGCGAAGCGCAGGGGATGAGCGAGGACGACATCATTACCATGATGGTAGGCCGCGAGCTGACCGCGCTCTACCCTGGCGAACAGCATACCCTCGGGGAAGAGATCCTGCGGGTAGAACACCTTACCGCCTGGCATCCGGTTAATCGCCATATCAAGCGGGTGAATGACATCTCTTTTTCCCTGCATCGGGGTGAAATCCTGGGCGTCGCCGGGCTGGTCGGCGCGGGACGCACTGAGGCGGTACAGTGCCTGTTCGGGGTCTGGCCCGGGCGCTGGGAAGGCAGCATCTTTATTGACGGGAAGCCGGTCGAGATCAAAAACTGTCAGCAGGCCATTGCCCAGGGTATCGCGATGGTGCCGGAAGATCGTAAAAAAGACGGCATCGTGCCGGTGATGGCGGTGGGTAAAAATATCACTCTCGCCGCATTGGATCAGTTCAGCGGTAAGCTGAGCAGCCTGGACGACGCCGCCGAACAGCACTGTATTTTACAGTCCCTGCAACGCCTGAAGGTCAAAACATCCTCCCCGGATCTCGCCATTGGCCGTCTGAGCGGCGGCAATCAGCAGAAGGCGATTCTCGCCCGCTGCCTGTTACTCAACCCGCGCATCCTGATCCTCGATGAACCCACTCGCGGGATCGATATCGGTGCGAAATACGAAATCTACAAGCTGATCAACCAGCTGGTCCAGCAGGGTATCGCGGTGATCGTGATCTCTTCGGAACTGCCTGAAGTGCTGGGCCTGAGTGACCGGGTGCTGGTGATGCACGAAGGAAAACTGAAAGCCAACCTGAACAACCAGAACCTGACGCAGGAACAGGTAATGGAAGCCGCATTGAGGAGCGAACGCCATGTCGAAAAGCAATCCATCTGAATTAAAAGCCACGGCGCCTGCACCGGGTCTGTTTTCTGGGTTAAAAGCGCTTAATCTGCAGGTGTTTGTGATGATTGCCGCCATTGTGGTCATCATGATGTTCTTCACCTGGACAACCGATGGCTCGTATCTCAGCGCCCGTAACGTCTCCAACCTGCTGCGTCAGACCGCCATTACCGGCATTCTGGCGGTGGGGATGGTGTTCGTCATTATCTCGGCGGAGATCGATCTCTCTGTAGGCTCAATGATGGGTCTGCTCGGCGGGCTGGCGGCCATTTTCGACGTCTGGCTTGGCTGGCCGCTGCCGCTTACAATCGTCGTGACCTTGATCCTCGGTTTACTGCTCGGCACCTGGAACGGTTGGTGGGTGGCCTATCGCAAAGTGCCGTCGTTTATCGTCACCCTGGCGGGGATGCTGGCCTTCCGTGGCATCCTGATTGGCGTGACCAACGGCACCACCGTCTCCCCTACCAGCGCCTCCATGTCGCAGATCGGCCAAAGCTATCTCTCCGGCGGGGTCGGTTTTAGCCTTGGCGCGATTGGCCTGATGGCCTTTGTTGCCTGGCAGTGGCGTAGCAGAATGCGTCGTCAGACCTTAGGGTTAGCCACGGCGCCATCCACTGCGGTTGTTGGACGCCAGGCGCTGACGGCGGTGATTGTTCTTGGGGCCATCTGGTTGCTGAACGACTATCGCGGTGTGCCGACACCGGTGCTGCTGCTGGTTCTGTTGATGCTGGCTGGCATGTTTATGGCTACCCGCACAGCTTTTGGCCGCCGCATTTATGCCATTGGCGGCAACCTCGAAGCCGCACGCCTGTCCGGGATCAACGTTGAGCGCACCAAGCTTGCCGTCTTTGCCATTAATGGTTTGATGGTCGCTGTGGCGGGTCTGATCTTAAGCTCGCGCCTGGGGGCCGGTTCGCCGTCGGCGGGGAACATTGCCGAACTCGATGCCATCGCCGCCTGCGTCATTGGCGGCACCAGTCTGGCAGGGGGGATCGGCAGCGTGGCCGGGGCGGTGATGGGTGCCTTTATTATGGCGTCGCTGGATAACGGAATGAGTATGATGGACGTCCCGACATTCTGGCAGTATATCGTTAAGGGTGCCATTTTGTTGCTGGCGGTATGGATGGACTCCGCCACTAAAAGGCGCGCCTGAGGATGCTTTATCATTTGTTATTGATTCTGGAAGAAGAGCGCCATGTTTGAGAAGCGTCACCGCATTACGTTGTTATTCAATGCCAATAAAGCCTATGACCGCCAGGTCGTAGAAGGTGTGGGTGAATACTTGCAGGCGTCGCAGTCCGAATGGGATATCTTCATTGAAGAAGATTTCCGCACGCGGACTGACAACATCAAAGACTGGCTGGGCGACGGCGTTATCGCGGATTTTGATGATGCCGTTATCCAGCAGTTGCTGGTCGATGTCGACGTTCCCATCGTCGGCGTCGGCGGCTCCTACCACAAGCCGGAAAATTACCCTCCCGTTCATTATATCGCGACCGACAATCACGCTCTGGTGCAGAGCGCGTTTCTCCATCTGAAAGAGAAAGGCGTGCACCGCTTCGCCTTTTATGGCCTGCCCGTTTCCAGCGGCAAAGGCTGGGCGGCGGAACGTGAATATGCCTTCTGCCAGCTGGTGGCAAAGGAGAAATATCGCGGCGTGGTTTACCAGGGCCTGGAAACCGCACCGGAAAACTGGCAGCACGCCCAGAACCGTCTCGCCGACTGGCTGCAAACTCTGCCGCCGCAAACCGGCATTATCGCCGTGACCGATGCCCGCGCCCGGCATGTGCTCCAGGTGTGCGAACATCTGCACATTCCGGTGCCGGAAAAGCTGTGCGTTATTGGTATCGATAATGAAGAGCTGACGCGCTACCTGTCACGGGTGGCGCTGTCGTCGGTGGCACAGGGAACCCGTCAGATGGGTTATCAGGCCGCCAAGCTGCTGCACCGTCTGTTGGATAACGAAAACTTGCCCCTGCAGCGCCTGCTGGTGCCGCCGGTACGCGTTGTGGAGCGGCGCTCAACCGACTACCGCTCCCTGAACGATCCGGCAGTGATTCAGGCGATGCACTACATTCGTAACCACGCCTGCAAAGGCATTAAAGTGGACCAGGTGTTGGATGCAGTAGGGATTTCGCGTTCAAATCTGGAGAAGCGTTTTAAGGAAGAGGTGGGCGAGACGATCCATGCGGTTATTCACGCTGAAAAGCTGGAGAAAGCCCGCAGCCTGCTGATTTCAACCTCGCTTTCCATTCACGAGATTTCACAGATGTGCGGTTATCCGTCGCTGCAGTATTTCTATTCGGTATTTAAAAAAGAGTATGACACCACGCCGAAAGAGTATCGCGATCGCTACAGTGAAGTGTTGGTTTAAATAAAAAAGGCCTTCCGTAAGGAAGGCCTTTTTTTACTATTACATATGGGCGGCGATTAAGCGCTGGTTATCCTGGTACATCGCAAACAGATAATTGTTATAGCGTTGTCCCTGAGTTGAGTAACCTTTCAGCTTATGGATCATGGTGCTTGCCGTCACTTCCTGGTCTGCTTTACGCAATTGTGCGCGAGACTTACGGAAAGATTTATAAGCCGGATGCGTGTTCAGGTTAACAACATACGCATTCACGGAATCTTTTACCGATTCAAACTGTGAGTAGCCTTTCACTTTGCCCGGTGCATTATTACAACGCCCTTTCGCACATTTCATGCCGAAAAGATTGTTATTACTGCGGGCCAGTTTCGAGGTACCCCAGCCACTTTCGGCGGCTGCCATAGTTGCGACCATGCTGCCTGGAATAATATCTACGCGCTCTAACAGAGCGTTCCACGGCACACGGCGCGTGTTTCCGTTCCAGCTCACTTTATAGCGTTTTGAAATTTCTTTCAGACGCGTGCGTTCAGATGGCGACCAGCGGCTATCGTACTGTTTGGAGATCAACCAGTTACGATCCGCAGTAATCGCGGCATTTTGACTTGTAATGTAAGGCATTACCGTCCGGAGAAACGCTTTTTTCCTTGGTGTCCCGGAAGGGTATTTTCGCAAATCAGGAAGTGAACTACTCTTTGCACTATTGCGAGAATACTCTTGTTTACTGCTAACCTTACTACTTGTCGTCTTTATGACGTGGGCCTTCTTACTCGTTGTATCTGTGTGCGTCTTCGCAAGCACCTCACCAGAAATAGCCATGGTGAGTAACATGAGTATCGCGGCCCCATATCGTCGAATGGGAGTCGATATCATTAGGTCTCCTGGTCGGATAGAAACATTCCAACACCTTATTTTTTTCGTAAAATGAGAGGCGAATCTCAGATCCTAGCAAAAATAGACGAGAAGAGCATTCAAAGAAATAGTCTAAATCCGAAACCCTGTCACCTGGAAATCGCTCGCTTAAGCATCATTTTCACCAAAACGTGCTCAATATCGCAGTTAAACAGCCAGATAAGCGTGAGATCACTCACCCTCATCGCTCCTCCCTGCGCGATAGCGCCAGGGGATGAGTTAGCCCTCTACAATAGATGGCAAACTGAACAAAATGCTGTGACAGGAAACCGGTATGAAACGTTCCGCTCTCGCTCTTCTTCTCTTGCCTGCCATGGCCAGCGCCGACTGGTCAGCGCCGGGTTTTCCAGCCTTTACCGCCGAAGGTTCGGGGGTATTCACGGCACAGGCAAAGCTGACGAAGGGTACCCGCCCGCTGACATTGAGTTTTGACAAGGCGTGCTGGCAGCCCACAAAGGCGATAAAACTCAATGAGATGATGTCACTCAAGCCTTGTGAAGGCGATCCGGTGCAGTGGCGCCTGTTTCGCGATGGCGATTATCAGGCGCGGATTGATACCCGCTCCGGCACACCCACACTGATGCTGACCGTCGCCAGCGAGAGCGAAAAGGCGGTGACCCGCGTGGTACGCCAGTGTCCGAAATGGGACGGCAATCCCTTAACGCTCGACGTCAGCAGCACCTTCCCGGAAGGGAGCGTGGTCCGTGATTTTTACAGCAAACAGACCGCCACGGTGCAACAGGGCAAAATCACCCTGCAACCCGCGCCGGGCAGCAATGGCCTGTTGTTACTGGAGCGTGCAGAGACGGATAAACCCGCCCCGTTCAGCTGGCAAAACGCCACCGTCTATTTTGTCCTGACCGACCGGTTTGTGAATGGCGATCCGGGCAACGACAACAGCTACGGACGCCATAAAGATGGTATGCAGGAGATCGGCACCTTCCACGGCGGCGACCTCAAAGGTCTCACCAGCAAACTGGATTACCTGCAACAGCTCGGCGTCAACGCCCTGTGGATCAGCTCGCCGCTGGAGCAGATCCACGGTTGGGTCGGCGGCGGCACCAAGGGTGACTTCCCCCATTATGCCTATCACGGCTACTACACCCAGGACTGGACCCGGCTTGATGCCAACATGGGCACAGAAGACGATTTACGCCATCTGGTGGATGAAGCCCATCGCCGGGGGATCCGCATCCTGTTTGACGTGGTGATGAATCACACCGGTTACGCGACCCTGGCAGACATGCAGGAGTACCAGTTCGGCGCCCTCTATCTGAAGGGTGATGAGCTAAAGAAAACCCTGGGCGACCGCTGGACCGACTGGAAGCCTGCCGCCGGGCAGAGCTGGCACAGCTTTAACGACTACATCAATTTCAGCGATAAAGCCGCATGGGAAAACTGGTGGGGCAAAAAGTGGATACGCACCGATATTGGCGATTACGACAACCCCGGTTTCGACGATCTGACCATGTCGCTGGCCTTCCTGCCGGATTTGAAAACCGAATCCACCATTCCGTCGGGCCTGCCGAATTTCTATCGCCATAAACCCGACACAGGGGCACAACTCGTCGATGGCTATACGCCCCGGGATTATCTCACCCACTGGCTGAGCCAGTGGGTACGGGATTACGGGATCGACGGTTTCCGCGTTGATACCGCCAAGCACGTTGAGCTGGCCGGCTGGAAACAACTGAAAGACCAGGCCAGCGCCGCGTTAACAGCCTGGAAGCAGGCTAACCCGGAGAAAAAACTCGACGATGCGCCTTTCTGGATGACCGGCGAATCCTGGGGGCACGGGGTAATGCAGAGCGATTACTATCGTCATGGCTTCGATGCGATGATCAATTTTGATTACCAGGAGCAGGCGGCGAAAGCGGTGGAGTGCCTGGCCGACATCGACCTCACCTGGCAGCAGATGGCGGAAAAGCTGCAGGGCTTTAACGTCCTGAGCTATCTCTCCTCCCACGATACCCGCCTGTTCCGCGAGGGCGATCGGCGTGCGGCAGAGCTGCTGTTACTGGCTCCGGGCAGCGTACAGATATTTTATGGCGATGAATCCGCGCGGCCCTTTGGCCCAACCGGCTCCGATCCGCTACAGGGGACGCGCTCCGACATGAACTGGCAGGATATCAGCGGTTCACAGGCGGCGACCGTTGCCCACTGGCAGCGGCTCGGACAGTTCCGCGCCCGCCATCCGGCAGTAGGGGAAGGCACGCAAACCACGCTGACGATGCCTCAGGGCTACGGCTTTGTGCGTGAACATCAGGGGGACAAAGTGATGGTGGTCTGGGCGGGTAATCGCTAGCGTCTACCTGTGCCCCCTCTTCCTCACGGGAGAGGGGGCCGATCGTGCAAAGCGTTTTGTCGGGATGACGCAGCCCGGCGGGCAGTGAAGCACAGAATTATTCGCTGCCTGATGGCAAACTAATAACACAAAACCGCACCTCCCCGTTTCCACGCTGATTTGCACCCACGCAGTTGTAGGGTTATGGTGAGCCACACTTAGAATAGGCTCGACAGAACACCTGCTATGACTTTTTCACTTTTCGGCGACAAATTCACCCGCCATTCAGGCATTACCCGCCTGATGGAGGATCTCAACGACGGGCTGCGCACACCGGGCGCCATCATGCTCGGCGGCGGTAACCCGGCACAAATTCCAGAGATGAACGCCTATTTTCAGACGCTCCTCGCTGACATGCTGGAAAATGGCAAAGCCACTGATGCGCTGTGCAATTATGACGGCCCACAAGGGAAAAACGAGCTGCTCGCCGCACTGGCGGAGATGCTGCGCGACACCCTCGGCTGGGAGATTGAACCACAGAATATTGCACTGACAAACGGCAGCCAAAGCGCGTTTTTCTACTTATTTAACCTCTTCGCGGGCCGACGTGCCGACGGCACCACTAAAAAAGTGCTCTTCCCGCTGACGCCGGAATACATCGGTTATGCCGACTCCGGCCTTGAGGACGACCTTTTCGTCTCCGCGCGCCCTAACATTGAGCTGCTACCGGAAGGCCAGTTCAAATATCACGTCGATTTTGAGCATCTGCATATTGGTGAAGAGACGGGGATGATCTGCGTCTCGCGCCCGACCAACCCAACCGGGAACGTGATCACTGACGAAGAGCTGATGAAGCTGGATGTGCTGGCTAACCAGCACGGCATTCCGCTGGTGATTGATAACGCCTATGGCGTGCCCTTCCCGGGCATCATCTTCAGCGAAGCGCGCCCGCTGTGGAACCCGAACATTGTTCTGTGCATGAGCCTGTCCAAACTGGGGCTGCCGGGCAGCCGCTGCGGGATCATCATCGCCAATGAGAAAATCATCACCGCCATCACCAATATGAACGGCATTATCAGCCTGTCTCCAGGTGGGATTGGCCCGGCAATGATGTGCGAGATGATTAAGCGCAACGATCTGCTGCGCCTGTCCAATGAAGTGATTAAGCCGTTTTACTATCAGCGCGTACAAGAGACGATCGCTACCATCCGCCGCTATTTACCGGAAGATCGCTGCCTGATCCATAAACCCGAAGGGGCGATTTTCCTCTGGCTGTGGTTTAAGGATCTGCCGATCACCACTGAACTGCTGTATCAGCGCCTGAAAAAACGTGGGGTGTTGATGGTGCCGGGAGACTACTTCTTCCCGGGGCTGGATAAACCCTGGCCGCACACTCACCAGTGCATGCGCATGAACTATGTCCCGGACCCGGAAAAAATCGAAGCCGGGGTGAAAATTCTGGCGGAAGAGATCGAGCTTGCCTGGCAGGAAAACGGTCTCTGACGGTTTACGCCAGAAAACGCAGCCGTTCGGCGCGTAATCTGGCGGGATCGACGCAGCGTAACGCGTAGGTTGGGCAGGCCGCGATACAGGCCGGCCCCTCCTGACGGTGCGCGCAGCGGTCGCATTTCAGTGCCTGAACCTGTTCAGCATGTCCGGTCACCTGCATCGCCCCGAACGGACAGGCCAGCATGCAGCTTTTACAGCCGATACAGCGCGCCTGATCTACCTGCCAGACACCCGCCAGTCGCTGAATAGCCTGGGTCGGGCAGACGTTGGCGCAGGGCGCATCCTCACACTGGTGACAGGTGACCGCCGTGGTAAACGTGCCGCCCTTCACCACCCGGATACGCGAAGTAAAGTTGCCAGGCGTAACGGCCGCACAATTCTGATCTTCCTGATGCGACACCACGCAGGCCACTTCGCAGGTGCGACAGCCAATACATTTCGCCGGGTCCGCCATAATAAAGGGATTCATCGCCTGCTCCATCCTGACTCAAAAAGTCAGGTTGCCAGAGTGCCCGACACGAGCGCTTTGATCAGACAGGGTAAAAGACCTGATTTGTGCGCTCTGCCGTAAAAACTGGCCATCTGCCCCAGAACTCAGCCGGAATTAATATGCTCCTTACAATAGCGCCGTTTCCAGACGGCGGGCGTTAACCCGGTGTGCTTACGAAAGATCTGCCGGAAGTAACCCACGTCGTTAAAACCGCAACGTGTCGCCACTTCTTTCAACGATACGGCATCGTTGAGTAAGAGCTTTTCGGCGGCCCTGACGCGCTGGCGGTGAATGGCCTCGGTCAGGGTCAAATGGAACACACGGCGAAATACCCGCCCCAGGTAATCCGCGTTGCAGTGCAGCTCTCTGGCCAACGATGAGGTGGAGAGCGGCAGATGAAACTGGGTGCGGATCAGCTGCCGGGCCTTCCACGCCAGGTTTACCCCCGCCTCATCCGGCGGCAGTTCCTGCCCGGCGGCCAGCGAAAGCTGTTGCAGGATCAGCAGCAGAATAAATTCCAGCGCCAGGCTGCGCTGAAGCTTCTCCTGCTCGGACATAAATTGCCGGAACAGCGCAATCATCGCCTGCGGATCGCCGGTTTTGCCGTGCTGCTGTACTGACAACAGCGTGCTCCAGGCGGAAGGGGAACTCTGCTCCTCGACCTCAAAATGCAGCCAGTAAAAGCGTAAATCGGCGGGGAAATCCTCCACTCCTTTATGCCGACGATGCGGCCAGAGTAGTAAACCCTCCCCGGCATTGACCTCGAAAACGGTCCCCTCCTCCTGGATCGTTAATGTCCCCTTTTCGACAAAGATGATTTCCCAGGAGTCGAGCTTACGCGCCGGGTGCCGCCCCACGCCCCGGGAGATAAAGAACCCCCCGTTCTGCACTTTAATCGGAAGTGTTATGGATAATTCGAGCATCGCTATTCATTTTCCCGCTATTTATGGACATTTATTGCCGATTTACTCTTGATTATTAACGGTTAATTGTTAATCGCCCGATCTAAATCACATTTTGAGAACAAGGTCGGAATCCTCACCTTTTTATACTTTTCCCTTCCCTTGTTGGCACCAGGGAACAGTGCAAAATTAATCGGGTACCTGACAAAACAACATAAAAAATCCGATAACTCGAGGAGTTACCTCATGACTTCCACTCCGATTACACAGACAGAGATTGCCCAACAGGCCATCAACGATTGCCTCTCGGTGCGAGAAAAAATCGGCTACGGCCTGGGTGATGCGGGCGGGACGGTAATCACCTGTCTGATCATGAATTTTCTTACCTTTTTCTATACCGATGTATTTGGCTTAACCCCGGCGCTGGTCGGCACGCTCTTTATCGCCCTGCGCATTTTTGACGCCATCTCCGATCCGGTGATGGGGATTATTGCCGACCGTACCCAAAGCCGCTGGGGACGCTTTCGCCCGTGGCAGCTATGGGTCGCCGTCCCCATTGGTATTATCGGCGTCCTGACCTTCACCGTGCCGGATGCCGGGATGGGGGTCAAAATCGCCTGGGCATTCGGCACCTACCTGCTGCTCTCGGTGGGGTATACCGCCATCAACGTGCCTTACTGCGCGCTCATCAACACCATGACCACCCGCCACAGCGAGGTGCTCTCCTGTCAGTCCTGGCGCTTTGTACTGTGCGGTGTGGCCGGTTTTCTGGTCTCGGTCGGCCTGCCTTGGCTGGTTTCGGCACTCGGCCAGGGCAATGTGGCGCAGGGGTATCAGCTCGGCGTGGGAGTGCTGTGCGCCATTGCGGTAGTGATGTTCCTGTGCTGCTTCTTCTGGGTGCGCGAGCGTGTGCCGCTGGCGCTGATGGGCAAGTTCACCCTCAAGGAGCACCTTGCCGGTCTGCGCAAAAACGACCAACTGCTGTTGATGCTGGTGATGTCCTTCCTGCTGATTAACGTCTTTAACATCCGTGGCGGCGGCTACATGTATTTCATCACCTACGTGCTGGAAGGCAGCACCGCCTACACCTCGCTGTTCTTCACCATGGTGACCTTTGCCGCCATTCTCGGGGCGGTGATCGTCAACCTGCTGTCGCGCCGCAGCGATACCGTCAAACTCTACTACTACACCAACCTGGTGCTGGCGGTACTGGCGGCGGGCATGTGGTTCCTGCCCGGCGGCCCGGCGCACCAGACCCTGTGGCTGATCGTTATCCTGGCGAACGGAGTGATCCTCGGCTTTACCCTGCCGCTGCACTTCGCGTTAATGGCCTTTGCCGACGACTACGGCGAGTGGAAAACCGGCGTGCGCTCTTCCGGGATGAACTTCGCCTTTAACCTGTTTTTCATCAAGCTGGCCTGGGCCTCAAGCGCCGGGATCATCAGCCTGGTGTTCATTTTTGTCGCCTATCAGCCGGGGGCGGGCAACCAGACAGCCGCCTCGCTGCAGGGCATCACCACCATGGAAACCCTGCTACCTGCCCTTTTCCACCTGCTGCTGGCACTGGCGATCCGCAAGTGCCGACTCAATAACCCGATGATGGCGCGCATTGCCACCGACCTGCGCCAGCGTCACGCTCACGCCTGAGGAGAACATGATGTCCATAATGGAACCCGACCTGCACAAACTGAAAATCAGCGACCCGTTTTTGGGCCAGTATCAACAGCTGGTGCGCGATGTGGTTATTCCCTACCAGTGGGACGCCCTGAACGATCGCATCACCGAGGCCGAACCGAGCCATGCGATCGCCAACTTCCGCATTGCGGCAGGCCAGCAGAGCGGAGAGTTTTACGGGATGGTCTTTCAGGATAGCGACGTAGCCAAATGGCTGGAGGCCGTGGCCTGGTCGCTGTGCCAGAAACCCGACGCCGAACTGGAAAAAACCGCCGACGAGGTGATCGAACTGGTGGCCGCCGCGCAGTGCGACGATGGCTACCTGAACACCTATTTCACGGTAAAAGCCCCCGACGAACGCTGGACGAACCTGGCCGAATGCCATGAGCTGTACTGCGCCGGGCACATGATTGAAGCGGGCGTGGCGTATTTCCAGGGCACCGGCAAACGCCGTCTGCTGGAGGTGGTCTGCAAGCTGGCCGACCATATCGACAGCGTGTTTGGCCCAGGCGAGCAGCAGTTACATGGCTATCCCGGCCATCCCGAGATCGAGCTGGCCCTGATGCGCCTGTTCGATGTCACCCAGGAGCCGCGCTATCTGGCGCTGGTGAAATATTTTGTCGAGGAACGCGGCACCCAGCCGCACTTCTACGACATCGAATATGAAAAGCGCGGTAAAACCTCGTACTGGAACACCTACGGTCCGGCGTGGATGGTGCAGGACAAAGCCTACAGCCAGGCGCATCAGCCGCTGGCCGAACAGCCCACGGCGATTGGTCATGCGGTGCGCTTCGTCTATCTGATGACCGGTGTGGCGCATCTGGCGCGCCTGAGCCAGGACGAAGGCAAACGTCAGGACTGCCTGCGCCTGTGGAACAATATGGCGCAGCGCCAGCTGTACATTACCGGCGGGATCGGATCCCAGAGCAGCGGCGAAGCCTTCAGCAGCGATTACGATCTGCCCAACGACACCGTCTATGCCGAAAGCTGTGCCTCCATCGGCCTGATGATGTTTGCCCGGCGGATGCTGGAGATGGAGGCCAACAGCCAGTACGCCGATGTGATGGAGCGGGCGCTGTACAACACCGTTCTGGGCGGCATGGCGCTGGACGGGAAGCACTTCTTCTACGTTAACCCGCTGGAGGTGCATCCGAAATCGCTGACGTTTAACCATATCTACGATCACGTGAAGCCGGTTCGCCAGCGCTGGTTCGGCTGCGCCTGCTGCCCGCCGAATATTGCCCGCGTGCTGACCTCCATCGGTCACTACCTCTATACCGTCCGTGAAGATGCGCTGTTTATTAACCTCTACATCGGCAACAGCATGGCCTTCCCGGTAGGCGACAAAGAATTGCAGGTGCGGATCAGCGGCAACTACCCGTGGCAGGAGCAGGTCACTATCGACATCACGTCGCCGGTGGCGATCGACCACACCCTGGCCCTGCGTCTGCCGGACTGGTGCGACAATCCGCAGCTGACGCTGAATGACGAAGTCGTTACCGGGGAGGTGCGCGCGGGGTATCTCTACCTGACCCGCCGCTGGCAGGAGGGCGACAGGCTGCAGTTAACCCTGCCGATGCCGGTACGCCGGGTATACGGCAATCCGCAGGTGCGCCAGCAGGCCGGGAAAGTGGCGATTCAGCGCGGGCCGCTGGTCTACTGTCTCGAAGAGGCCGATAACGGTGCCGGGCTGCATAACCTGATCCTGCCCGCCGACAGCAAATTTAAGCTCCTGGAAGGCAAAGGGATTTTTGCCCACAAGGTGCTGCTCCAGACCCAGGGTTACACCCGCCACACCGCGAACGCGGAGCACCAGCCGCTGTGGCAGTACGATCGCGCCCCGACCACGCAGCAGGCGCAGACGCTGACCTTTATTCCGTGGTTTAGCTGGGCGAACCGCGGCGAAGGGGAAATGCGCATCTGGATAGATGAGGCAAATTAAAGCCGGACGACGCTGCACATACCCAGCCCGGGAAACAGGTCAGGTATGGGCAGCGCCACCCGGATCAATTGAGGCTGCCTTCATCCCTGAGGGCAGATTTTTGGCCTGTTAAAATTTCCAGGAGAGACCGGTCATCAGCATAAAGCTGTCGTCACGGTCGATCATCGGGCTGTTTTTCACGTCGTCAGGCAGTACGGTATAGACTGCGCTGGCGTTCAAATAGAGGTTCTGCGTCAGCCGGTATTTCGCCGCCAGGCCGATATACGGGGTGACCGTGTCGCCCGCGGTATAAGACTGCAGAGCGCTGCGGCGGGACTCTTTTTCTGAGACGCCGTAGTAGTAATCATTGAAGCTTTCGTCGTGGAAGAAGACGCCCACCGACGGCGTCAGGGTCAGGCGCTCCATGCGGATCGGACGGAAGTAAGTCATCTCGCCCATCGCCCCACCGCTTTCGTCCATCGCATCGGCGGCCAGGGCAAACTTCAGGCTCCCCCAGCTTTCGTGGCGGTAGTAGGCTCCGCCCAGCATCACAGAGGCTTTACGCTCATCCAGCTGCTTCATCCCATGGTCGTCGTTATCGTCCGGGTCGAAGTGCAGCGGCATCCAGGAGGCGGTCAGGCTCAGTTCGTTTTTGGCATCTTTCCAGACGATCCAGCCGCCGGTGGTCTGGCGCACGTAGACGTACTGGCCTTCGTAGCTCATGAACGGGACTGCGGAGACGTTCTCGTTATAGCCTTTATAGGGTGATTCATTAAAAAATGCGCCAGCGCCAATTGAAAAGTCATCGGCCATTGCGGACGTTGCCGTAAATAAAGCGGCCGCGATGAGGAAATTCTTTTTAAACTTCATTGTTTGCAATCCATTAAATGTCATACGACGCGGCGCATAATAATGGTTACAAAAATGGCGATGCAATGCCGTTATTTGTATAATATTATATATAAATTCATATAGATGGGCGTCAGGCAATGAACAAAATGCAAATCAAGCCACGAGAATTAAAAATCATTTCCGTTATTGCCGCGACCCACAGTATTGGTGATGCTGCCGCGTTATTAGGGATGGCCCAGGCCAACGTCAGTAAATATCTTGCTGATTTCGAAACCCGCGTCGGGCTGAAGGTTTTTGAGCGTACCACCCGCCACCTGGCGCTGACCCAGTTCGGTGAATCATTACTGCCTTTCATCGAGGCATCGCTGAAAAAAAATGAGCAACTGATTAATTTCATTGCTGATTATAAGCACGAAAAACGCGGCAAGGTCACTATCTATGGGCCATCGGGGATCATGTCTTACCTTGCCCGCCAGGTGATTCATGAGATCAAGGATATTGGCGATATCCGTATTAGCCTGAAAACTTATAACCTCGACAGGAATGAATTTTTCGAAGGGGTGACCTTTCCCGACGATTGCGACATTTTAATTACCTATGCCCAACCCAAAGATGAAAACCTGGTCGCCACCACCTTAACCAAATATTCTCTTACCGCTTTCGCTACCCCGGAATATATAAAAAAACACCCTATTAGCAAACCCGACGACCTTATTAATCACTCCTGCATTCTTATCGACTCAATGATAATTGATGACGCTAATATCTGGCGTTTTCGCGTGAATAATAGCGAGCAGGTTCTCGATTATAAAGTTTCGGGCAATTATATTTGCGACAACACCCAGACGGCGCTGGAGTTGGCCCGCAACCATCTGGGGATCGTCTTTGCGCCAAAAGAGAGCCTGACACGGGAGATAGAAGAGGGGTCAATGGTGCCCTGTTTCATTCAGCAGGAGGAGTGGTGGCTGGATCTGGTGGCTATCTTCCGTAAACGTGACTATCAGCCGTGGCGGGTGCAGTTTGTTCTGGATGGGGTATTGAATACGCTGCGTAAACAGATTGAGCAGACCCCCCGGGGGCGGTCTGCTCTCAAAGGTTAGAACAGGCCCAATGGCTTATCGGAGTAGCTGACCAGCAGGCATTTGGTCTGCTGGTAATGTTCCAGCATCATCTTGTGAGTTTCACGGCCAATGCCCGACTGCTTATATCCACCAAACGCGGCATGGGCCGGGTAAGCGTGATAACAGTTGGTCCACACGCGTCCGGCCTGGATCCCGCGTCCCATCTGATACGCCAGATTGCCGTTACGGCTCCAGACCCCCGCCCCCAGGCCATACTGCGAGTCGTTGGCCAGCTCCAGCGCCTCCTCCATGGTTTTGAAGGTGGTCACCGCCAGCACCGGGCCGAAGATCTCCTCCTGGAAGACGCGCATGTTGTTTTTGCCGGATAGAATGGTTGGCTCCAGGTAGTAACCCTCTTTCAGCTCGCCATCCAGCTGCTTACGCCGCCCGCCGGTTAAGATCTCAGCGCCTTCATTCTTACCGATATCAATGTAGTTGAGGATGGTCTCAAGCTGCCCGTGTGATACCTGGGCACCCATCTGGGTGACGCTGTCCAGCGGGTTGCCGCTGCGGATCGCCTCTACGCGGCGGATGGCGCGCTCCATAAAGCGCTCGTAGATCGACTCCTGCACCAGCGCCCGGCTTGGGCAGGTGCAGACTTCGCCCTGGTTGAAGGCGAAAAGCGCAAACCCTTCCAGCGCCTTATCAAAAAAGGCATCCTCTTCATCCATCACGTCGGCGAAGAAGATGTTCGGGGATTTCCCGCCCAGCTCCAGCGTCACCGGAATGATGTTCTGGGTGGCGTACTGCATGATCTGCTGGCCCACTTCGGTGGAGCCAGTAAAGGCCACTTTGGCGATCTTTTTGGAGGTCGCCAGATACTCACCAATTTCGCCCCCGGCGCCGTTGACCACGTTCACCACCCCCGGCGGGAGCAGGTCGCCCACCACTTCCATCAGCAGCAGTATCGACAGTGGCGTTAAGCGCGCCGGTTTCAGTACCACGCAGTTCCCGGCGGCGAGCGCGGGGGCCATTTTCCAGGCCGCCATCAGCAGGGGGAAGTTCCACGGAATGATCTGCCCGACCACGCCCAGCGGCTCATGGAAGTGATAGGCAACAGTGTCTTTATCCACCTCGCTAATCCCGCCCTCCTGGGCACGAATACAGGAGGCGAAATAGCGGAAGTGGTCAATCGCCAGCGGCACGTCGGCGGCCATGGTTTCACGGATCGGTTTGCCGTTGTCCCAGGTCTCAGCCGTGGCCAGCAGCTCCAGGTTCTGCTCCATGCGATCGGCAATCTTGAACAGGATCGCGGCGCGATCCTGCACCGAGGTGTGCGCCCATTTCTCTTTTATCTTGTGGGCAGCATCCAGCGCCAGATCGATATCGCGCTTGCCGGAGCTGGCGATTTCGCACAGCGGCTGGCCGGTGACCGGGGTGAGGTTCTGGTAATAATCGCCGTCGACCGGAGGAACCCAGTCGCCGCCGATAAAGTTGTCATAACGGGCTTTCAGTTTAAGGGGGAAACCATATTCGCCGGGCAGGATACGTGCTGAGGGAGGGTTATTCGTCATGACTATCTCCTTGCGTGAAGTGTCCTTCAAAGGTAGACCGCGGCGGTGTTTTTTTCGCCAGCCATCGCTTGCTTTGCGAGCCTCTTCACGCATTACCTTACTTTACGTTTGGTTTTCCGCCCTGAGCCATACTTAAAGCGCACAACACTGGCAGAGGGAAGGTTAAATGCGGCTTTTTATCGGCTTCGACGTGGGCGGAACCCACATTAAACACGGCGTGATCGACGAGGACGGAAACGAACTCACCACCGATCAGTTTGATACGCCGGAGGATGAAGAGAGCTTTAAGCAGCAATGGCGCGAGGTGGTCGAGGCCTACCAGAACGAACACGAGATTGCCGCGATCGGGGTGAGCATCCCCGGCCACATCAATACCCATACCGGCGAAGCGGCGAAGGCTGGCGCGCTGGAGTATCTGGATAACGTCAACCTGTACGACCTCTTCGCAGAGCTGACCGACCTGCCGCTGGTGGCCGATAATGACGCCAGCTGCGCTGCCCTCGGCGAACGCTGGTGCGGCGCAGGACGAGAGTATGAGAATTTTGTCTGCATGACGCTTGGCACCGGCATTGGCGGCGGGATCGTACTCGGGGGCGATCTCTATCGCGGCTCACACTATCGCGCCGGGGAGTTCGGGGTGATGCCGGTCGGTAAGCATGGCGAAGGGATGCATGAGGTCGCCTCGGCCAAAGGGCTGATGGAGACCTGCCGCCGGGCGCTGGGGGTCTCCGGGGATGATATGCCGAAAGGCGAAGAGCTGTTCGAGCTGATGGAGAACGATCTGCACCTGCGCGAAGCGGTGGAAGAGTGGGCGTTGTTCCTCGCCCGCGGGGTCTACAGCGTCATCTCGATGTTCGATCCGCAGGTGGTCCTGATCGGCGGCGGTATCAGCGAGCAGGAGAAAATTTATCGGCTACTCGATAAACACCTGCAAACCTTTGAAGAGTGGGAAGCGTTGCAGGTGCCCATCCTGCCCTGCCAGTTAGGGAACCAGGCGGGCAGACTGGGCGCCGTATGGCTGGCGAAACAGAAGCTCGCCAGCAAAAAGGATTAACGCTGCTGCGTCTCGTCGGCAAAGAGTAGCGCATCCCGCAGAAGGTGATCGTTACCGCGGCGGCGGGTAAAGCCAATGCGGTTGAAGTACTCGAGGATCTGGATCGCCAGCTTACGCCCGACGTTCAGCCGGTCGCGGAAATCCGCCGCGCAGGTGGAGCCGCGCTCGCGATCCAGCTCGCGGATCAGGTTGGCAAAGGTGACGATCCGATGGTGACGGTAATAACGGTCTTTGACGATGGCGGTAATCAGCCCCTGCTGCGCCGCATGTTTTAGCACCTGACGCATGGTTTGCTCGTCAGTGGCGGTTTCGCGGGCGAGGTCGCGCACCCACCAGGGTTCATCACCAAACAGGGCGTCTGCTTTTTCCCACACGGCCTGCTGCGCCGGGGTAAAGCCCGCTTTATGATCCGGCAGGTGCAGCCAGCCGTGGTAGCTGTGCAGCTCGCCGCTCTCGCGCATCTGCTCGATCAGCAGCAGAACCAGGGCCTCGTCCTCCATCGGCAGCGCCATACGACGCAGGCGTTCCCGTCCAGGGCCAGGTTCATCCTGATGCTGCTGATGGTAGGTCGTCAGCACCTCCAGAATTTTACGCTGCCAGCGCGCCGCGACAGCGGTGTTTAACAGGCTGGAACCGGCCTGGATAAACTCCGGCTGTTGGGTCAACTGACGCAGCCCCTCACCGCTGAGCTGGCGTGCCCAGCCGAACGCATCCAGATTGACCGCCCCGCGCTCCAGATGCACCCGCAGTGCGGCGTGGTCATCTTCTGCCGGTGCCAGCATCGCCAGCCATTGAAGGTATTCTGGTTTACGCTTCCCGCGACGCGGCGGATTGAGGGTCACCACCCGCGCCCCGGCCAGGGTCATGCGGGCAGAAATATCGCGCAGCACCAGCCGATCGTTGTCGGCCAGCCACAGCGGAGAATCGAAGACCAGCTCCGCCAGCGTTCCTTCCAGCAGCGAAACGCGGCCGGTAACGTGGCTGGCGGCATGGTGAATATGCAGCGGCTGCCACTGCGCCAGCGGCACATCGCCTTGCAGGGTGACGATCACCCGCGTGGTCGGCTCCGGGGGCGCGTCGGCCAGCAGCCAGTCCCCGCGGTTCAGCGCCGCTTTTTCCGTGTCGCCCACCAGGTTGAGGGCAATGCGTTGCCCGGCATGGGCCTGCTCAACAGGCTGGTTTTGCGCATGCAGCCCACGAATACGCACCGGTTTGTTAACCCCGGTCAGCCACAAGTTATCGCCCACCCGTACTTCGCCCGAGAGCGCCGTACCGGTGACCACCAGACCGGCCCCTTTTACGGTAAAGGCGCGGTCGATGGCCAGACGGAAGCGATGGTGTTCCGCGTGGGCGCGGGCCGGGAGCTGTTGCAGATGGGCGCGCAGAGCATCTATTCCCCGCCCCTCGGTGGCAACGGTGACAAACAGCGTCGCATCGGCAAAGCCATACTCCTGCAGGGTGGCAAGCACCTCTTCGCGCACCGCCTCTACCCGGTCGTCGTCAACGCGATCGGCTTTGGTCAGGGCTACCGTCAGCTGCGGGTTGCCGGTCAGCTGGAGGATTTGCAGGTGCTCGCGCGTCTGCGCCATCACCCCGTCATCACAGGCCACCACCAGCAGGGCATGGTCGATCCCGCCGACACCCGCCAGCATGTTGGACAAAAACTTTTCGTGCCCGGGGACGTCGATAAACCCTAGTACCCGGCCATCTGGCTGCGGCCAGTAGGCATAACCCAGATCGATGGTCATGCCGCGCTTTTTCTCTTCCGGCAGACGGTCGGCATTGACGCCGGTGATCGCCTGCAGCAGGGTGGTTTTGCCGTGGTCAACATGACCGGCGGTGGCAATAATCATTTCAGCAACATCTCCAGAAACTGTGCTTCATTTTCCAGACAGCGTAAATCCAGCCACAAACGTCCGTCCTTTATCCGACCCAGTACCGGCACGGGCAGGGCTCGCCAGCGTAACGCCAGCGCCTCCAGCTGCGCGCCGCGCCCGTCGCGTGGGGCGAAGGTCAGGGCGGCTCCCGGAAGGCGGTCCACCGGCAGCGAACCGCTGCCAGGCTGTGACAGGCACTCTTCCACGCGAACCTCAAAATCAGGGTAATGCGGCGCGACCTGCGCCAGCAGGCGCTCCCCCTGACGATGGATCGCGGCAGCGTCGCGGCTCAACAGGCGCAACGTCGGTAAGCGTTCACCCAGCGTCTCCGGGTGGAGATAGAGGCGTAAAGTGGCCTCCAGCGCGGCGAGGGTCATTTTATCCGCGCGCAGGGCGCGTTTCAGTGGGTGCCGTTGCAATCTGGCAATCAGGTCGCGTTTACCGACGATGATCCCGGCCTGCGGGCCACCCAACAGTTTGTCGCCCGAGAAGCTTACCAGACTGACACCGGCGGCAATTAACGCCTGCGGCATCGGCTCTTTCGGCAGGCCATAGCGGCTGAGATCCACCAGCGAACCGCTGCCCAGATCGACGACGACCGGCACGCCCCTCTCCTGCCCGATGCGTACCAGTCCGGCCTCGTCAACGGCATGGGTAAAGCCTTCGATCTGGTAATTACTGGTGTGGACCTTCATCAGCAGGGCGGTATTGTCGTTGATCGCCGCCGCGTAATCCCGGTCGTGGGTGCGGTTGGTGGTGCCCACTTCCCGCAGCTGGCACCCGGCCTGCGCCATCACGTCGGGAATGCGAAACGCCCCGCCGATCTCCACCAGTTCGCCGCGGGAGACCACCACCTCTTTACCGCTGGCGGTCGCGGCCAGCATCAGCAGTACCGCTGCGGCATTGTTATTCACAATGCAGGCATCTTCCGCACCGGTGAGCTGGCACAGCAGCGCCGCCAGCGGCCGATCGCGATGGCCGCGCCCGGCGCCGTCAAGATCGTACTCCAGGGTAACCGGCGTCTGCATCGCCTGGGTTACCGCCTCTACCGCCTCCTGAGCCAGCAGCGCGCGGCCCAGATTGGTATGCAGTACCGTGCCCGTCAGGTTTATCACCGGCCGCAGACCCGGAGCGTCAGCCATTGCCAGCCGTTTTTCGGTCTCCTGCGCCCAGTCATCACACCAGGCCGGCAGACGGTTGTCTGCGCGGATCCCGGCGCGGGCTTCATCCTGCAACAGGCGTAAGGTATCCACCGTTCGGCTGTGGCCAAACCGGGCAATAACAGCGGTAAGACGGGCGTCGCGAAGCAGACGATCGGTCGCGGGAAGTTGGCTATAAAGAGCGTGCTGAGTAGTCATGAAAGCGCCTGACGGTTGGGTATCTTCCCCCCTCCCGACGGGAGAGGGAGTCAATGTCAGGGCGATTGTACCGCGTCCGTCAAGGAAGTGTTATCGACGACATCAAGCCTTTGGCGGTTCGGTGCGGGCGAAGCTTTCACGCTGGAACAGGGTTTCCGCCAGTTTGACCAGCAGCGGGCGATCAACGCACCAGCCCGGCGAGACGCGACGGAAATTGAGATAGCCGATAGCGCAGGCAATGGCGATGGTCGCCAGGTTAACGCTGTCGGTGGCAATTTTTCCTTCACGGATCAGCGCCTCACAGTGATCCAGACTGCGGGTGATTTTCTCGCGCTGACGCAGCAGCTCGGTCTCAGACTGCTGTGCCGCCGGGCGCGCCTGCTCGCGCACTGAAGCCAGCGCGGCATCCATGATCCCGTCCGCCAGCGCCTCGATTTGCCGGATAACCAGCGCGGCTTTTGGCTCATGGGGGATCATCGCCGGGGCAATATCCAGCAACTCGATATAGCTGGCAATGATGGGCGAGTCGAACCAGTGCTCCCCGTCATCGGTCACCAGCGCCGGGACTTTGCCCAGCGGATTGTAGTGCGCGACACCGTTTTCAGCCTGATAGGGTTGTTCATTCACAAATTCAAAAGTGATGCCTTTCTCCAGCAGGAGAATGGAGATTTTACGCACGAAAGGACTGGTATAACTGCCGATGAGTTTCATTGCCTGCTCCTTGTTCGCCAACAAAAGGATAAGTATGGCCCAGGCAAAGAAAAAAGGCAGGCTCTGCGTATCCCATGCCTGCCTTTAAGGGATTAATGGTCGAGATAGAGGTAGTGCATCCAGCTGGTCATCCGCAGCAGGACTTTACGCATTACCGACACGTGCGAGAAGTGGTCGGAATAAACCGCAACCTGGGCGTAAATGCCGTCAGGCAACGCGTCCACGTCGGCGTTTGGATCCAGCTCGATGGTGCCCAGCACGCCATCGGTGCCCGGGATCACCGTCAGAGATTGCAGAACGCCCTGCGCCTGGTAGGAGCCGCCCGGCACGACCGGCAGAATGCTGGTGAGCTTACCGGAGAAGACCTGCCCTGGCAGGGCATTGAACACCACTTCGGCCTCGTCACCAGGCTTCAGACGCAGTAATGAGTTCTGGCGGAACTGCGCCACGATCTGGCGTTTCTGCTCAGGGATAAACACCATCACCGGGCGCAGCGGCAGAGAGGCCGCGTAGGTTCCCGGGCGAATCAGCACCTGGGTAACATAGCCGTTGCTGGGTGCACGGATAACGGTTTGATCCAGGTTATAGGTGGCTTCGGTCAACTGGGCGCGCAGCGAGGCAATCTGCGACTGCTCACCGTTAGACATGCTGTCTAACTGGCTCTGAATCTGGGTTTGTTCCGCGACAGAGCCTTTCACCATGGCGTCCTGCGCCAGGTAGTTTTGTCGCGCATTATCGATATCGCTCTCAGAGAAGGGATTCACCTTCGCCTGGCTGCCTTTCAAATAACGCTGATAGTCTTTGTACAGACGATCGCGCTCAGCAGAGACGCGGGTGGTATTCGATTGTGCTTCCGAAAGTTGCGCTTTCAGCACCTTTATATTGTGCGTCGCGGTGACCAGGTCAGCCTTCAGACGATCGACACGTGCCTGATATCGGGTCGGATCGATTTTAAATAATACTTCGCCCTTTTTAATGAGCTGGTTATTTTTATTCGTCACTTCACTCACCACCCCTGTGACCTGCGGGGTAATGGGAATAGAAATAACCGCTTTCTGCGCCGTAAAGGTATACGGGTGGTTATAGTTCATTAATAAAATAAGCCCGGCCACAATAAACACACCGCCTAGCGTCGCGGTCGCTAAGGTCCATTGGTTTACCGGAATGCGAAATATTTTAAAAATGGTCCATGCAAAGGCGACATAGGTCAAAATGATCAACAGATCCATGATTAGTGCTCCAGCATGTTCTTATCAGCAGTGGGGGGCACTGCAGCCAGTTTTTGTTCCAGCTCGGCGACGCGCTTTGCAAGCGCATCAACGTCGGGATGGCGTTCTGGCGGCTGAATGTGGTTCTGCATTCCCCAGCCACGCTCTGGCTGGTAGAGGGTGGCCCAAATCCACAGAAACGGCCAGATAGCATGGAGCGTAAACAAGCTTATCCATCCCGCCGTATGGATCGCATCGGCATGCGGATGGTTGCGCTTTTTGGCAATATTGTAAGGAATATCATGGATGGCGATGATTCCATAAAAAAGAACCAGGAAGACAAAAATCAACACACCCAGCGCAAAATAGTTGAGAAACATATTTGCCTCACTCAGTAAATCGCAAACGCATAAAAATAATTAAATGGTAAGCAGCCAAATTAATTTATGATTAAGCACACGAAGATGTACTAACTATTTCAGAGCCGGGAAATATGATTTTTCCTTATATCTCCATGCAAGTTTATAAGCGTGTCAAAATATAGCCTGAAGAATAATAGCGTTCTGTTTACAAAATGAGCTTAAACTAGCCTGGCATTTTTTGCCATACCACATATTGATGCTCTTTTTTGGACAATACGTGTTGCTGACTTACATCCTGGCGTTGATGGGTGAAACAGATGTTGCAGTTGATCACATCCAGAGAATTCTGCATAAAAATATTTTGTGGTTTTGATCACACTACAGAAACAAACTCACGACAACAAAATGTGATTTGATTCACATTTTATGGGTCAAACTGCCGTTTTAACGGTCGTTGTATTTTTTTTACACTTCAATTTTGTGACGCACATCACTTCAATCGTGGCTGCACCCCCTGCATTTACGTGATTCAGATCACATAAATTTTGCCTGTCTGGACAGTTAAACCATTAAGTGCCAAATTTCACGTCAACAGAACAGGTTGGGCAACCTCTGCCACCACATTAACAACAAACCTCGGGCTTAAGGCCTGCATCAACAGAAGAAGGGGTGTTTTATGTCATCCGATTTCAAGATCAAAGTACAAAGCTTTGGTCGATTCCTTAGCAACATGGTGATGCCAAATATCGGCGCGTTTATCGCGTGGGGTATCATCACTGCGTTATTTATTCCGACAGGGTGGTTGCCTAACGAAACGCTGGCGAAACTTGTTGGCCCAATGATCACCTATCTGCTGCCGCTGCTCATCGGTTATACCGGTGGTCGTCTGGTGGGCGGTGACCGTGGCGGCGTGGTCGGTGCGATCACCACCATGGGCGTTATCGTCGGTGCGGATATGCCAATGTTCCTCGGCGCAATGATTGCCGGTCCTCTGGGCGGCTGGGCCATTAAGAAGTTCGACGTCTGGGTTGATGGCAAAATCAAATCCGGCTTCGAAATGCTGGTGAACAACTTCTCTGCCGGCATCATCGGGATGATCCTGGCTATTCTGGCGTTCCTCGGCATTGGCCCGGCAGTTGAAGTGCTCTCCAAACTGCTGGCAGCGGGCGTTAACTTCATGGTTGCCCACGACATGCTGCCGCTGGCGTCCATTTTTGTTGAACCGGCGAAAATCCTGTTCCTCAACAACGCCATCAACCACGGTATCTTCTCACCGCTGGGTATTCAGCAGTCTCACGACCTCGGCAAATCCATCTTCTTCCTGATCGAAGCGAACCCGGGTCCGGGTATGGGTGTTCTGCTGGCGTACATGTTCTTTGGTCGCGGTAGCGCTAAGCAGTCTGCTGGCGGTGCGGCTATCATCCACTTCCTCGGCGGTATCCACGAAATTTACTTCCCGTACGTGCTGATGAACCCACGTCTGATCCTGGCCGTTATCCTCGGCGGTATGACTGGCGTGTTCACTCTGAGCGTGTTGGGCGGTGGTCTGGTCTCCCCTGCTTCCCCAGGTTCTATCCTGGCGGTACTGGCGATGACCCCGAAAGGTGCCTACTTCGCTAACATCGCAGCGATCTGTGCGGCCATGGCGGTCTCCTTCGTGGTGTCGGCTATCCTGCTGAAAACCAGCAAAGTGAAAGAAGAAGACGATATCGAAGCGGCTACCCGTCGTATGCAGGACATGAAATCTCAGTCTAAAGGTGTTGCTGCAACGCCGCTGGCTGCGGGTGATGTGTCTAACGACCTGAGCCACGTGCGTAAAATCATCGTCGCCTGTGATGCCGGTATGGGTTCCAGCGCCATGGGTGCAGGCGTACTGCGTAAGAAAGTAGCGGATGCCGGTCTGTCGCAGATCTCCGTTACCAACAGCGCTATTAACAGCCTGCCGGCGGATGTTGACCTGGTCATCACCCACCGCGACCTGACCGAGCGTGCGATGCGCCAGGTTCCGCAGGCGCAGCATATTTCGCTGACCAACTTCCTCGACAGCGGCCTGTACACCAATCTGACCGAACGTCTGGTTGCGGCACAGCGTCATGAAGATAACGAAGTCAAAGTGCGTACCAGCCTGCAGGACAGCTTCGACGAGAGCAACAGTCACCTGTTCCGTCTGGGTGCGGAGAACATCTTCCTTGGCCGTACCGCGAGCCATAAAGAAGAAGCGATTCGCTTTGCCGGTGAGCAGCTGGTAAAAGGCGGCTACGTACAGCCAGAATATGTTCAGGCGATGCTGGATCGTGAAAAACTGACGCCAACCTACCTGGGCGAATCCATTGCGGTGCCGCACGGTACGGTTGAAGCGAAAGATCGCGTCCTGAAAACTGGCGTGGTGTTCTGTCAGTACCCGGCAGGCGTGCGCTTCGGTGAAGAAGAAGATGACATTGCCCGTCTGGTGATTGGTATCGCGGCTCGCAACAACGAGCACATCCAGGTGATTACCAGCCTGACCAATGCGCTGGACGATGAGACCGTGATCGAACGTCTGGCAAACACCACCAGCGTCGAAGAGGTCCTGGCGCTGCTGAACAAGTAAGTCTTTCCCTTCCCTCTCCCCGTTGGGGAGAGGGCTAGGGTGAGGGGAAATTCGCGTGGTTCCTCACCCCAGCCCTCTCGGGTAACAACATTGATGAAGGTTAATACGATGAAAGCATTACATTTCGGCGCAGGTAATATCGGTCGTGGTTTTATCGGCAAACTGCTGGCAGACGCCGGCATTACGCTGACATTTGCGGATGTGAATCAGACGGTACTGGACGCCCTGAATGCGCGTCATAGCTATCAGGTGCATGTCGTGGGTGAAAACGAACAGGTCGAAACCGTGACCGGCGTGAATGCGGTCAGCAGCATTGGCGACGATGTTATCGACCTGATTGCCAGCGTTGACCTGGTGACCACCGCGGTCGGTCCGGTGGTGCTGGAGCGAATCGCCCCGTCCGTCGCCAAAGGGCTGGCAAAACGTAAAGCCCAGGGTAACGATGCCCCGCTGAACATCATCGCCTGTGAGAACATGGTGCGCGGCACTACCCAGCTGAAAGGTCATGTGATGGCGGCTGTGGCTGATGAAGATAAAGCCTGGGTTGAAGAGCACGTCGGCTTTGTGGATTCTGCCGTTGACCGCATCGTTCCGCCGTCAGCGTCGGCCACCCATGACCCGCTGGAAGTGACCGTGGAAACCTTCAGCGAGTGGATCGTCGATAAAACCCAGTTCAAAGGCGCGCTGCCTGAGATCGCGGGCATGGAATTAACTGATAACCTGATGGCATTTGTCGAACGTAAACTCTTCACGCTGAACACCGGGCATGCTATAACCGCCTACCTCGGTAAGTTAGCCGGTCATCAGACCATTCGTGACGCTATTCTCGATGAGAACGTTCGCGCCGTGGTAAAAGGTGCAATGGACGAGAGCGGCGCGGTATTGATTAAACGCTACGGTTTTGATGCCGATAAGCACGCGGCATATATTCAGAAAATCCTCGGTCGTTTTGAAAACCCGTATCTGAAAGATGACGTTGAGCGTGTAGGCCGTCAGCCGCTGCGCAAGCTGAGTGCGGGCGATCGTCTGATCAAGCCGCTGCTCGGCACCCTGGAATATGACCTGCCACACACCAGTCTGGTCAAAGGCATTGCCGCCGCGATGCACTACCGCAGCGAAGAAGATCCGCAGGCGCAGGAGCTGGCGCAACTGATTGACGAGCAAGGTCCACAGGCCGCGCTGGCGCAGGTATCCGGTCTGGATGCCAACAGCGATGTGGTTGTGGAGGCGGTTAACGTATATAACGCAACCAAATGATGCAGGAACTGGCGCAGGTCATCCTGCGCCCGGAATATAGATTGTCAGATATGCAGGCAATAATGGAACAAACCCAGGCCTTTGAAAACCGTGTGCTGGAGCGTCTGAATACTGGCAAAACCGTTCGAAGTTTCCTGATATCCGCCGTCGAGTTGCTAACCGAGGCGGTGAATATCCTGGTGCTTCAGGTTTTTCGCAAAGACGACTACGCGGTGAAATACGCAGTTGAACCGTTGCTTGACGGTGACGGCCCCTTGGGCGATTTATCCGTGCGTCTGAAACTGATCTATGGCCTGGGCGTTATCAGCCGTCATGAGTATGAAGACGCCGAACTGCTGATGGCGCTGCGTGAAGAGCTGAACCACGACGGCAACGAGTATGCGTTCACCGACGACGAAATCCTCGGCCCGCTCGGCGAGTTACATTGCGTGACCGCCCTGCCCCCGACGCCGCATTTTGATACCAGCGACCCGGAGCTGTACGCGATGCAGAAACAGCGTTACCAGCAGATCGTTCGCTCCACGATGGTCCTTTCCCTGACTGAGCTGATTTCCCGAATCAGCTTAAAAAAAGCGTTTCAGAAGTAAGCCTGCGCACATTGGTGTATCCTTCCCTGTAATCTCCCCTGTTTTTAGAGCTATTTGTGATGAAAGAAGTCGAAAAGAATGAAATTAAGCGCCTGAGCGACCGCCTGGATCTGATCCGCCACCAGCAGGCCAGCCTCTCCCTGGTTGATGCCGCCGAGAAATACGCCGAGCTGGAAAAAGAGAAAGCGACGCTGGAAACGGAAATCGAACGCCTGCGTGGCGTAAAAGAGCAGAAGCTGAGTAAAGAAGCCCAGAAGCTCTCTAAACTGCCTTTCCGCCGCGCTATTACCAAGAAAGAGCAGGCCGACATGGGCAAGCTGAAGAAAAGCGTGCGCGGCCTGATCGTCGTCCACCCAATGACCGAGCTGGGCCGTGAAATGGGCCTGAAAGAGATGACGGGCTTCAGCAAGACTGAGTTCTGATTTTTAGCCGGGTGGCGCTACGCTGACCCGGCTTACCGCTCTCCTTCCCTTCAAAATTGGCCCAACCAATTCCGCAACCAACCCTCCCTTGGTTCACATTTCCATAATCTTTGCTCACAAACACATTGCCGACCAATAACATTTGGTTAACCATTTGTTGTCATTAACCCTACATCACACTATTGGCAGGACCACTTTTACACATATTGTGACGCCGAGATGAGCACAGACTCACCGCATCGCAATAGGTGTGGTCCTCGGGAGACCTGCAATGAGCCTCTGGCAACAAAACTACGATCCGGCAGGAAATATCTGGCTATCAAGCCTGATCGCCTCGCTACCTATCCTGTTCTTCTTCTTTGCGCTGATTAAGCTCAAGCTGAAGGGATACCTTGCCGCGACGTACACCGTTGCCATCGCCCTGATGGTGGCGCTGTTCTTCTACAAAATGCCGGTGGATCGCGCGCTGGCGTCTGTCATCTATGGCTTCTTCTACGGCCTGTGGCCGATTGCGTGGATCATCATCGCCGCGGTCTTCGTCTATAAAATCTCGGTGAAAACCGGGCAGTTCGACATCATTCGCTCATCGATACTGTCGATTACCCCTGACCAGCGCCTGCAGATGCTCATCGTCGGCTTCTCTTTCGGGGCCTTCCTGGAAGGGGCGGCCGGATTTGGCGCCCCGGTGGCAATCACCGCCGCGCTGCTGGTCGGGCTGGGCTTTAACCCCCTGTATGCCGCCGGTCTGTGTCTGATCGTCAACACCGCGCCGGTGGCCTTTGGCGCGATGGGCATTCCGATTCTGGTTGCCGGACAGGTGACCGGCCTGGACAGCTTTGAGATTGGCCAGATGGTGGGCCGTCAGTTGCCGTTCCTGACCATTATCGTGCTGTTCTGGATCATGGCGATAATGGACGGCTGGCGCGGCGTGAAGGAAACCTGGCCTGCAGTGATGGTGGCGGGCGGCTCTTTCGCTATCGCCCAGTATCTGAGTTCCAACTTCCTCGGCCCGGAACTGCCGGACATTATCTCTTCGCTGGTCTCTTTGGTCTGCCTGACGCTGTTCCTCAAACGGTGGCAGCCGGTGCGGATCTTCCGCTTTGCCGATATGGGTGCCTCGCAGGTCGATATGACGCTGGCCCGCACCCGCTACACCCCAGGACAGATTATACGTGCCTGGTCACCGTTCCTGTTCCTGACCGCCACAGTAACCCTGTGGAGCGTACCGCCCTTTAAAGCCCTGTTTGCCCCGAACGGTGCGCTGTACGACATGGTGGTCAATATTTCGGTGCCGTTCCTCGATAAAATGGTCGCCCGTATGCCACCCGTGGTGCATGACGCCACGCCGTATGCAGCGGTGTTTAAATTCGACTGGTTCTCCGCAACCGGTACGGCCATCCTGTTTGCCGCTATCCTTTCCATTGTGTGGCTGCGCATGAAGCCTGCCGCCGCGGTGCAGACGTTTGCCAGTACGCTGAAAGAGCTGGCGCTGCCGATTTACTCCATCGGTATGGTGCTGGCCTTTGCGTTTATCTCCAACTACTCTGGCCTGTCGTCAACGCTGGCCCTGGCCCTGGCGCATACCGGCTCCGCGTTCACCTTCTTCTCGCCGTTCCTCGGCTGGCTGGGGGTGTTCCTGACCGGGTCAGATACCTCGTCTAACGCCCTGTTTGCGGCCCTGCAGGCGACAGCCGCGCAGCAGATTGGCGTCTCGGACGTGCTGCTGGTCGCCGCTAACACCACCGGTGGCGTGACCGGCAAGATGATCTCGCCGCAGTCCATTGCTATCGCCTGTGCGGCGGTAGGCCTGGTGGGCAAAGAGTCGGATCTGTTCCGCTTTACCGTTAAACACAGCCTGATATTTACCTGCATGGTGGGGGTGATCACCACGTTGCAGGCTTACGTCTTAACCTGGATGATCCCATGATAGTGATGCCCAGACGCCTGTCCGACGAGATTGCTTCTCGCGTGCGGGCGCTGATTGAAGAACAACAGCTGGAGGCGGGCATGAAGTTGCCCGCCGAGCGCCAGCTTGCCGCCCAGCTTGGTGTGTCGCGCAACTCGCTGCGCGAAGCCCTGGCGACGCTGGTCAGTGAAGGGGTACTGCTGAGCCGTCGCGGCGGCGGGACCTTTGTGCGCTGGCAGCATGAGGAGTGGTCAGAACAGGCGATTGTCCAGCCGTTGAAAACGCTGATGGAAAACGACCCTGACTACAGCTTCGATATTCTCGAAGCGCGTCATGCCATTGAGACCAGTACCGCCTGGCATGCCGCCATGCGCGCCACACCAGCGGATAAAGAGAAGTTAAAAGCCTGCTTCGAGGCGACCCACAGCAGCGATCCCGATATCGCCTCGCAGGCCGATGTGCGTTTTCATCTGGCGATTGCTGAAGCCTCGCACAACGTGGTGCTGCTCCAGACCATGCGCGGTTTTTTCGATCTGCTGCAAACCTCTGTTAAGCAGAGCCGCCAGCGGATGTACCAGGTGCCGCCGGTATTTGCCCGGCTAACTGAGCAGCATCAGGCTGTTCTCGACGCCATTCTTGCTGGCGATGCCGAAGCTGCCCGTCAGGCGATGATGGCGCATCTGGGCTTCGTGCATACCACCATTAAACGATTCGATGAAGATCAGGCCCGACAGGCGCGTATTACCCGTCTGCCTGGCGACAACGATATTTCCAGGGAGAACAAAGCATGATCATTTCTGCAGCCAGTGACTATCGCGCCGCCGCGCAGCGCATCCTGCCCCCGTTCCTGTTCCACTATATTGATGGCGGGGCCTACTCTGAATATACCCTGCGCCGCAACGTGGAAGACCTGTCGCAGGTGGCCCTGCGCCAGCGCGTCCTGAAGAATATGTCTGACCTGAGCCTTGAGACGAGGCTGTTCAACGAAACGCTCTCTATGCCGGTAGCCCTTGCCCCCGTCGGCCTGTGCGGCATGTACGCCCGCCGGGGTGAAGTGCAGGCCGCAGCGGCCGCCGACGCCAAAGGCATTCCTTTTACCCTCTCCACCGTCTCGGTCTGCCCGATTGAAGAGGTGGCCCCGACCATTAAGCGTCCAATGTGGTTCCAGCTCTACGTTCTGCGCGATCGCGGCTTTATGCGTAATGCCCTGGAGCGGGCAAAAGCGGCGGGCTGTTCCACCCTGGTGTTTACCGTTGATATGCCCACCCCCGGCGCGCGCTATCGCGATGCGCACTCCGGGATGAGCGGTGCGAATGCCGCGCTGCGTCGTTACTGGCAGGCAGTGACCCATCCGCAGTGGGCGTGGGATGTGGGTGTGAACGGGCGTCCGCACGATCTGGGCAATATCTCCACCTATCTGGGCAAACCGACAGGGCTGGAAGATTACATTGGCTGGCTGGCGAATAACTTTGATCCGTCCATCTCGTGGAAAGACCTGGAGTGGATCCGGGAGTTCTGGGATGGCCCGATGGTGATCAAAGGGATCCTCGATCCAGAAGATGCCCGCGATGCGGTGCGCTTTGGTGCCGACGGTATCGTGGTGTCGAACCACGGCGGCCGCCAGCTGGACGGCGTGCTCTCCTCTGCCCGCGCCCTGCCCGCCATTGCCGATGCGGTTAAAGGCGATATCGCGATTCTGGCGGACTCCGGGATCCGCAACGGTCTGGACGTGGTGCGCATGATTGCCCTCGGCGCCGACACCGTCCTGCTGGGGCGGGCCTATCTCTACGCGCTGGCGACGCACGGCCAGGCAGGCGTAGCGAATCTGCTTAACCTGATCGAGAAGGAGATGAGAGTGGCCATGACGCTGACCGGGGCGAAGTCTATCCGTGACATCAGCAAAGAGATGCTGGTGCAGGAGTTGAGTCAGATCCCTGCCGGGCTGGCACCGCTGGCGCAGGGGAACGCGGCGTAGGTACGGTCTGATCTCCTCATCCCAGCCCCTCTCTCAAGGGAGAGGGTACTTTCTCTTTGGCAGAGGGTTAGGGTGAGTGAAAAATTCTGCTATTCTGCCCCCGCTATTCAAGGGGGCAGCATGCTTAATATCGTTCTATTCGAACCAGAAATTCCACCTAATACCGGCAACATCATTCGCCTGTGCGCCAATACCGGATTCCGTCTGCATATCATCGAACCGATGGGCTTTACGTGGGACGACAAACGCCTGCGCCGTGCAGGGCTGGATTATCACGAATTCACCGCCGTGGTTCGCCATCAGGATCTGGCCGCATTCATGCAAACGGAAAACCCGGAACGGATCTTTGCCCTCACCACCAAAGGTACGCCTGCGCACAGCGCGGTGAGCTATCAGGAGGGGGACTATCTGCTGTTTGGCCCGGAAACGCGCGGCCTGCCGGCCAGCATTCTTGATGCCCTGCCTGCTGAACAAAAAATCCGTATTCCGATGATGCCGGACAGCCGCAGCATGAACCTGTCAAATGCGGTGTCGGTAGTGGTCTATGAAGCCTGGCGCCAGCTGGGGTACGCCGGAGCAATACTCAGGTAGGCCCGGTAAGCGTAGCGCCCCCGGGCATTTACTCAGATCCCGTCGCCATACTCAAAGGTATGGTGACCGTTGAAGAACTGATCCATATCCATCGCTGGTTTATCGCTGTCCGGCCTGCCGACGATACGCGCCGGAACGCCTGCGGCGGTGGTATGCGGTGGTACAGGTTGCAACACCACTGAACCGGCGCCAATTTTCGCGCCGCGTCCGACTTCGATATTGCCGAGGATCTTCGCCCCCGCGCCAATCATCACCCCTTCACGGATTTTCGGGTGGCGATCGCCGCTGGTTTTGCCGGTCCCGCCCAGCGTCACGGATTGCAGGATCGAGACGTCGTTTTCAATAACCGCCGTTTCACCCACCACAATGCCGGTGGCATGGTCGAGCATGATCCCGCGGCCAATCTTCGCCGCCGGGTGGATATCCACCTGGAAGCTCACCGAGACCTGATTTTGCAGGAAAATCGCCAGCGCGCGACGGCCTTCGTTCCACAGCCAGTGGCCGATACGGTAGGACTGCAGGGCGTGAAAACCTTTCAGATAGAGCAGCGGCGTGGAGTATTTATCCACCGCCGGGTCGCGATTGCGTACCGCCTGGATATCACAGGCAGCTGAGGCGATCATCTCCGGGTCGGCCGCATAGGCCTCTTCCACCACTTCGCGGATGGCGATAGCGGGCATGATCGGTGATGCCAGTTTGTTGGCAAGCATATAGCTCAGCGCGCTGCCGAGGTTTTCGTGCTTGAGTAGCGTTGCATGGTAAAAACTGGCGAGCATCGGCTCACAGTCGGCCAAAGCACGGGCTTCGGCTTTAATATTGTTCCAGACGATATCCAGTTCTTCACACGGCATTGCTTGCTCCAGACGTAATGATAATGACCGGCCAGTTCTTCGCCAGCCGGGTCATTCAGGTGATAATGCTTTCCTGCGGTTAACTGCTGCTACGCTCGTCCTTGCGTGCACGACCTAATAAAGTCAATGCTGCCTCGCGCGCATTTTTTCCGCAATACAATACCTGATAAATTTCCTCGGTTATTGGCATTTCGACACCAAAGCGGTGTGCCAACTCGCGGACTTCTTTGGTATTGCGATAGCCTTCCACCACCTGACCGATCTTCTCCTGCGCGCCGATGACATCCATGCCCTGTCCGAGCATCATGCCAAAGCGACGGTTACGAGACTGGTTGTCGGTACAGGTCAGCACCAGATCGCCTAACCCTGCCATCCCCATAAAGGTGGCGGGATCGGCACCCAGCGCTGCGCCCAGACGGGACATTTCGGTCAGACCACGGGTGATCAGCGCCGTACGCGCGTTCGCGCCGAAGCCGATACCGTCGGACATGCCCGCGCCGATCGCGATAACGTTCTTCACTGCACCACCCAGCTGAACGCCGATAAAATCGGGGTTGCTGTAGACGCGGAAGCTTTTACCGCAGTGCAGGAGCTGCTGCAGATCCTCAGCAAACGTCTCATCGGTTGAGGCCAGCGAGATCGCCGTCGGCAGTCCTGCCGCCAATTCCTTCGCAAAGGTCGGGCCGGAGATCACCGCCAGTGGGATAGCATCACCCAGCGCTTCGCGGGCGACATCCTGCAGCAGTCGGCCGGTCTCGGCTTCCAGCCCTTTGGTCGCCCAGACCACGCGGGCATCATCACGCATCAGCGGTTTAATCTGTCGCAGCACCTGACCAAACACGTGGCTCGGTACAACGATCAGAATATTGCGGCTCGCAGCCAGCGCTGTCGCCAGGTCGCTTTCAAGATGCAGTGAGTCAGGGAAAGGCACATCAGGGAGGAACGCAACGTTGCAGCGATCGGCTTCTAACGTCGCAATATGTTCAGGATTGTGGCCCCAGAGAACCACTTCGTGACCATTTCTTGCCAGGGTAATAGCAAGAGCGGTGCCGTAAGAGCCGGCACCGATCACAGTCATTGACGCATTGACAGTACTCATCAGGCATCCTGATGTTGTTCAGTACCTTCGCCAGCTTGCTGCTGCAGATAGTTCATGAACAGCGCATCGAAGTTCACCGGCGCAAGGTTCAGTTGCGGGAACGTACCACGGGAAACCAGGCTGGTGATGCATTCGCGGGCATACGGGAACAGGATGTTCGGGCAGTATGCACCCAGGCAATGCGCCATCTGATTACCTTCGATGCCGCCGATGGAGAAGATGCCGCCCTGCTGTACTTCGCACAGGAATGCAGTCTCTTCGCCCAGAGAAGCGGTTACGGTAACACGCAGTACGACTTCATACACATCTTCCGCCAGTTGGGTGGAAGCAGTATCCAGATCAAGTTTAACCTCTGGCTGCCAGTCTTTCTGGAAAACATGTGGCGCATTTGGTGCTTCGTAGGAGACGTCTTTGGTGTAAATGCGCTGGATCTGGAAAGTCATCTCGGTGTTGTTTTGTTCTGACATGGAAATACCCTTTTTAATTGTCCTAAAACGCCTTAGCGCAGCAGGGGATCAAGTCCACCACGCGCGTCAAGCGCATACAAGTCATCACAGCCGCCAATGTGCTGCGCATCGATAAAAATCTGCGGAACTGTCGTCCGGCCACTACGTTTAATCATCTCTTCGCGTTTCGCAGCGTCGCCATCAATAGGCAGTTCCTGGAAGGCAACGCCTTTGCTGTCCAGCAGCGCTTTCGCGCGATGGCAGAACGGGCAGGTCGCTTTGGTATAGATCTCGATATTGGCCATGTTCAGACTCCTGTTTACTTACCACGAACCAGAGGCAGGTTTTCACCGCTCCAGCCAGAGATGCCGTCTTTCAGGACAGTGACGTTTGCAAAGCCTGCTTTGACGAGGGTATTTGCTGGCTCGTTTGCCTGCATCCCGGTACCGTCAACGACAATAATGGGTTTGTCTTTATGCTTTTCCAGTTCGCCAAGGTTATTGGCTTTGATGTCGGCTGGCAGCAGGTTAATTGCGCTTGCAATATGGCCTTTGCGGAAATCATCACGCTGACGCAGATCGACTACCACAGCATCTTCTTTATTGATAAGACGAGTGGCTTCGCCGCGGGTAATCACCTTCACTTTTGAGGTGAGGCCTTTGAACGTGGTGAAAAGTACGGCTGCCAGTAGACCAATCCACGCGATACAAAGTATGGGGTGGCGGCTGACAAATTGCATAATTTCTTGCATGGGGGGTAACGACTCCCGACTGAGTGAATAAAAAACCAGGACAGGAGTATACCTGTGCGTTGTGGCAAATACAGCCAGCGACAATAAGCTAATCCATTTTCTGCGTGCTGCCACGAAAAAAAAGACCAAAATTGCCCTCTCCTTACGCTTCCCCCGGTGATTTCTTTGATCTTCTGCGGCTATTTGATCGATTCAGCTGTAGTAAAATTACGCAAATTTTTTGTCTTTTGAGCAAAGAGGTTGTCGCAATGTCGGTTTCTAAAAAACCTATGGTACTGGTGATTCTGGATGGCTATGGCTATCGCGAAGATCAGCAGGATAACGCCATTTTCAACGCTAAAACCCCGGTCATGGATGCACTGTGGGCACAACGTCCTCATACATTGATTGATGCGTCCGGCCTGGAAGTGGGTCTGCCCGATCGTCAGATGGGCAACTCCGAAGTTGGACACGTCAACCTGGGTGCCGGACGCATTGTCTACCAGGATCTGACCCGTCTGGATGTTGAAATTAAAGAACGCACCTTCTTTGCAAACCCGGTGCTGACCGGCGCGGTTAAGAAAGCCGCCGCCGCAGGCAAAGCGGTACACATTATGGGTCTGCTCTCTGCCGGTGGTGTCCACAGTCACGAAGACCACATTATGGCGATGGTCGAGCTGGCCGCAGAAAAAGGGGCGGACAAAATCTACCTGCACGCCTTCCTTGATGGTCGTGACACCCCGCCGCGCAGCGCTGAATCCTCCCTTAAAGCCTTTGAAGACAAGTTTGCCGCCCTTGGCAAAGGCCGCGTGGCCTCTATCATTGGCCGCTACTACGCCATGGACCGCGACAACCGTTGGGATCGCGTAGAGCAGGCCTACAATCTGCTGGTAGAAGCCAAAGGCGAGTTCCAGGCCAACACCGCGGTTGCTGCGCTGGAAGCCGCATACGCCCGCGATGAAAACGACGAATTCGTCAAAGCAACGGTGATCCGCGCCGAAGGCCAGGCCGATGCCGCAATGGAAGATGGCGACGCGCTGATCTTCATGAACTTCCGTGCCGACCGCGCTCGCGAAATCACCCGCGCCTTCGTCAACGCTGACTTCGACGGCTTCGCCCGTAAAAAAGAGGTTAAGCTGGGCGATTTCGTGATGCTGACCGAATATGCTGCCGACATCAAAGCGCCATGCGCCTATCCACCATCTTCTCTGGCGAATACCTTCGGCGAGTGGATGGCAAAGCATGACAAGACTCAGCTGCGCATCTCTGAAACCGAAAAATACGCTCATGTGACCTTCTTCTTTAACGGGGGCCTGGAAGAGTCGTTCAAAGGCGAAGACCGCATTCTGATCAACTCCCCGAAAGTCGCCACCTACGATCTGCAGCCAGAGATGAGTTCTGCCGAGCTGACCGAGAAGCTGATTGCAGCCATCGAAAGCGGCAAGTACGACACCATCATCTGTAACTACCCGAACGGCGACATGGTTGGCCATACCGGGGTGATGGAAGCCGCGATCAAAGCGATTGAAGCGCTGGATGCATGCATTGAGCAGGTGACCAACGCCGTAGTCGCCGCAGGCGGCCAGATGCTGATCACCGCAGACCACGGCAACGCCGAACAGATGCGCGATCCCGCCACCGGCCAGGCGCACACTGCGCATACCAACCTGCCGGTACCACTGATTTATGTTGGTGATAAAGCGGTGAAATCCGTTGATGGCGGTAAGCTTTCGGACATCGCCCCGACCATGCTGACCCTGATGGGCATGGAAATCCCGCAAGAGATGACTGGCAAGCCGCTGTTCATCGTGGAATAATCCTTCCCCATGAGGGGAAAGGCGATTGTTTCAATCACATGGGTCGTGAAGCCGTTACGGTTATCAGTCAGGCCTTTACTTTACGCCAGCGTGCTCAGCGCTGGCGTATTGTTGTGCGCGGCATCCGCCCAGGCGGACGAGCGCGACCAGCTTAAAACCATTCAGGCCGATATCGCCGCTAAAGAGCGGGCGGTACGTCAGCAACAGCAACAACGCTCCTCCCTGCTCGCGCAACTCAAAAAGCAGGAAGAGGCGATCTCCGCAGCGGCACGTCAGCTGCGCGAAACCCAGAACACCCTCGCCCAGTTGAATAAGCAAATAGACGAAATGAATGCGTCTATCGCCAAACTTGAGCGCCAGCGCGCGGCTCAGGAGCGCAACCTTGCCGCACAACTGGATGCCGCCTTTCGCCAGGGTGAACACACCGGCATACAGCTGATCCTCAGCGGCGAAGAGAGCCAGCGCGGTCAACGTCTGCAGGCCTATTTCGGCTACCTTAACCAGTCCCGCCAGGAGACCATCGCCCAGCTGAAGCAGACGCGGGAAGAGGTCACCACGCAAAAAGCGGAGCTGGAAGAGAAGCAAAGCCAGCAGCAGACCTTGCTTTACGATCAGCAGGCGCAGCAGGCTAAGCTGGAGCAGGCGCGCAACGAGCGTAAGAAGACCCTCGCGGGGCTGGAATCCTCCATTCAGGAGGGCCAGGCGCAGCTGGGGGAAATGCGCGCCAACGAATCGAAACTGCGTAACAGCATCGCCCGTGCGGCAGCCGCCGCCAAAGCTCGCGCCGAGAAAGAGGCCCGTGAAGCGCAGGCCGTTCGCGACAAGCAGCAGGAAGCTTCCCGCAAAGGCACCACCTACAAGCCAACAGAAAATGAACGTTCGCTGATGTCGCGCACCGGTGGCCTTGGTTCGCCGCGCGGTCAGGCTTACTGGCCAGTACGGGGCTCAATTCTGCATCGCTATGGCGAACAACTGCAGGGTGAGCTACGTTGGAAAGGGATTGTTATCGGTGCATCGGAAGGTAGCGAAGTCAAAGCTATTGCCGATGGCCGGGTGATCCTCGCTGACTGGCTGCAGGGTTACGGTCTGGTGGTGGTGGTTGAGCATGGTAAAGGCGACATGAGTCTTTACGGCTATAACCAGAGCGCTTTAGTCAGCGTGGGCACCCAGGTTCGCGCCGGTCAGGCTATCGCCCTTGTGGGCAGCAGTGGCGGTCAGGGCCGCCCGTCACTCTATTTCGAAATTCGTCGCCAGGGTCAGGCGGTCAATCCACAGCCGTGGTTGGGAAGATAAGTTTTGCTTCAATTTC
>PJTS01000245.1_pt1 | contig 47233 bp, 55 predicted proteins | sample 1512251 | NCBI WGS metagenome assembly PJTS01 (sample SAMN08177686, study PRJNA422409) | Soil metagenome, whole genome shotgun sequencing project. | isolation source: Soil (2) enriched on wood chips: alkali lignin treatment | place: USA: Madison | collected 2015-01-15 | reverse complement strand
GTGAGTTTCCGGATCATCAATAAATTTCCGAAATCAGATATTTTCGTTGGTATTCTTGTTGCTGGAATAACAGTGTTATTGCACAATTTGGCTTTAGCTGTACTTGTTGGTGTCGTCGTGTCTGCATTGGTTTTTGCCTGGGATAATGCAAAACGGATACGGGCCAGAAAATACCTCGACCAAGATGGCATAAAGCATTATGAAATATATGGTCCTCTTTTTTTCGGATCTACCGCCAATTTTTTGGATAAGTTTGATATCTCTGAGGATCCCGATCGCGTCATTTTGGATTTTAAGGAAAGCAGGGTGGTGGACATGTCTGCTGTGGATGCGTTAAATAAAATCACGGAGCGGTATGCCGCACAACAGAAGAAGATAGAGCTTTGGCACCTCAGTGAGGATTGTCGCTCTTTACTCAAAAATGCCGAGGGAATCGCTATCGTTAATATTATGGAGGATCCGACTTATCAGGTGATGCCTGGTAAATAAGCTATTTCTTCCTTAATGCAATGAAAAGCTCACTACCTTGTCGTTGAGGTATACTGTTAAAACAGTTCTCCATTTTTAAAATATCAAAGGCTACCTGAAACAGTCGTTGATATTCCGTTTTGTTTCCGCCAAAGGGTGGCCCAGCTGATTCAAATGCTCTGTTAAACAATAAACCTGCAAGAATACCATGTGGATGGAGCAGATCGGCCATTTTGTTACTGTATTTTTCACGTAGAATCGGATCTAATGCACAGAAAAAAGTCTGCTCGAGAATATAATCGTATTTTTCGCCATGTTCAAAAAAATCTTCGCAGATAATCCGGATCGGTGCAGTTTCACCAAACTCTTTTTGAACCTGATTGACTAATGTTGGTGCGATATCAAGTAAAGTGATATTTTTAAACCCTTTGTCAAGTAGCGCTTTCGCTTCGTATGCATTTCCACAGCCAGGGATCAAAATAGAAGCCTCTTTGGGAATCACCGTTTCCGCATATTCGATTAATGCCGGTGAGGCATAACCGATATCCCATCCGGTCTCTCTGTTTTTATAGCGATTGTCCCAATATTCTTTATCCAAATCCAATATATCCATCGTATTATACACTTGTTAAATCAAGCGGACACAATTTAAGGAAATCTTGTGTAATACGGCATTATTTTTGTTTTTTACCTGAAAATCTGTCCATAAGATTCGTAATAATCTCAATAGAGATGATAAAAAATAATTCGCTTTATTGTAGGTTTTTAACATTTTGTTTTTAGTCTTTTAAAACAAAAAAACAACTTTCGGATTTATAAGATGTATTATTTCAACTAAAGAATGATTGTTATATGTTACTTAATAGGAGGATCTCTGTCTCATACTTCTTAAAAACCATTCAGACTGATCTGGTTCGAATTGTATTTTTTGGCTGTCTGGTGGGCCTACTGGCAAAACACAAAGACTTTCTTACATTGGAAATTCCCTTATCTTTAATAGCCATCGTTGGTACAGCCATATCGCTTTTGTTGGCTTTTCGGACTGCGCAATCTTACGATAGGTGGTGGGAAGCCCGTATCGTTTGGGGCGGAATTGTCAATGATTCACGCAGCTTAATTCGTCTTTTGCAGACTTTTATCAGTAAAGATCAGGACATCCATCTAAAAATGTTTGTTGAAAGACAGATTATATGGAATTATGCCTTGAGTGAATCGCTGCGAAAGGAGCCGTATTCAAAAAGGGTAAGCGACTATTTGGAAAATTATCAAATTAAGGACACCAATGCTGTTTACGGAATTTTAAATGCGCACGGAAAGCATTTGCGTTTATTGGCCCAGGAGGGGTTGATTACTGAATTTCGGCAGGTTGCTGCAGACGAGATTCTAACGCGGTTTTCGGATTCAATGGGGCGATGTGAGCGGATAAAAAATACGGTTTTTCCGGTGTCCTATGGTAAGCTGATCCATTTTCTGATTTATCTATTTGCGCTCTTATTACCCTTTAGTCTGAATGATGATGTTATCTTGGTCAAAATGATGCTGACGATCGGAATTCCCATTATTTTTATTATTATCGAACGTACTGCCATCTTAATGCAAGATCCTTTTGAAAATAAACCCATGGACACGCCGATGACAACGATCTGCCAGACCATTGAGATGAATCTGTTGGAGGCTATTGGCGAACCTACTCCGAAGCCAACGGCACCTGCCGAGGAATTCTATTATATTCTTTAATCGGTTGGTTGTAAATTTTAGTTCTAATCGGATAGCTTTATCTCCAGAATTGGTTTCATAAAGCTATCCGATGATAACGTTTTTGTGTTGAGCCACTTTTAGGTGGTCGGGCTTCTGGTTATCGCGGTGTCCGCAATGTCTTAATCACAGCAGCAAATTCTTCCTGTTCATAGCCCGCATCTTTTGCTCTTTTGAGCCAATTTGCTGCAAATTGGGGAAATTCACTATTTATTCCACTTAATTTTGCTGTTGCAAGGATTCTTTCTGTTGCCTCTACTGAGATGGCGAGTGGGCTTTGGGAAAGCTTAAAATCTCCGCTACTGATCACTGCACCCTCATGCTTTAAAAATTCGCCCATTCCCGGAGCAATCTCTGCGATGATATTGCCATATTCCCTGACGTCAAAATTTTCGGATTCGGCAATTAAAGCACCATGTAGAAAGCCTGCTGCTGCACCATAGATATAGGAGAGTGTAGCGGTATCCATGGCTGCCGCAGCACCAATATTTTCCCCTAAATATTTTAGATTTCCACCCAGAATTTTCAATGTATCTTCGATTTCAAGATATTTTCCACTATTACCCGAAAACAATATTGTTGTATCGGGCTGTGCCATCTGTTCTGGCGCCACCTGTATCGCTCCATCAAGGTAGCCGGCAGTTTTACCGTTAAACCAAGTTTCGCTTAAACGTGCTTCCTGCGATGTACCTGTAGTCAATTGTACAATGAGTTTGCCCGCTAATGCATTTCCCGTTTCGATTGATGAAAAAAGATCATTCGCTACCGCATAGTTATGAACGATAACAATACTCACGGGACTAGCCTCAATGGCCTCGCTGATGTTTTTTGCTAATCGAGCACCTTCTCTTACCAGTTGATCTGCTTTAGCTGCTGTTCGATTGAATACAGTGACCTGAAAACCTTTTTGTAGATAGAGCTGCGCTATTTTTATACCCATTGGACCTAGGCCGATAATGCTGATTTGATTTTTCAATGTCTCCATGTGTTTCCTTATTTATTTTTATACAACAAATATGAGGACAAGCCGGTACGCTGGCAATAAGGGAAAAAGGATTCACCCAGGGAAAAATTATTCCCTATGGAATTGCAAAATTCAGTAGTTTTAATGAAAATTATGAAATTATGTATAGTAGAAAGATTCCCGAAGATCTTGACTGTGGCATAGTCGTCACAATGAAAATACTTGGTGGAAAATGGAAAGCCTGTATATTGGATGGTATCAACAAAGGTATAAAACGTCCCAGTGAATTGCATCGTGCTATTCATGATGCAAGCCCAAGAGTAATCAATATGCAGCTTCATGAATTGGAACAAGCTGGTATTGTCGTGAAGAAAATTTATCAAGGACTTCCGCTGAAAGTCGAGTATAGCCTGACTGACTTGGGGATTAGCTTATTGCCAGTTATAGCAATCATTGATAAATGGGGTATTGAAAACAACCATTTGGTTGAAAATTTGAGAGAGCAGACTGTGGGCTGATACTGACCCCTTAAAATCATGAAAACAGACATATTGTAAAAGGACGATAGCGAATTGTAAATAAATCTAGTATTGTGGCGGTAGTGAGCTAGCTTTATCCCAGCAGTCAGATAAAATAAGACCTGTTCGGCTTTTGATAAGAGTCAATTTGAAAAATAGCCTGCTGTTAATCCAGAAAAGATAATTGTATATGAAGCAGCCACTACAAGCTGAAGCCTTTAACTTTGATCGAATACTTTTGTATAGCTTATATGTCGCTTTGATTTCTTTCGCGCTCATGTTCGCTAGCACACTATTAATTCGCAATATTCATCCCTTATGGAATGCCGTCTTAGTCATAGGTTTCCCGTATTTATTATTTGTGTCGAAAATAAAATCGAGCGCAGATGTTATAATTTTTGAGGATAACCAAATCATTTTGAACGGGAAAAACATCGCTATTCAAGATATTGAATTCTTTCGCATATTTGATTCGTTAAGGTTGTACTTTGTCTTGCGAATAACCTTAAAAACAGGCCAGCAGTATATTCACTATCTTCCAGTTTCGGCAAAGCAAGATCTGGAAAACTATTTTGAAAAAGAGGGGATAAGGAGCAGTAAGGGATCTTTTGATTTTATTGCCAAATATTATTCCTTATTATATGTTTTACCAGTCATGATATTGCTAGGATTAGCTTATTCATTAGGTACGCAACTACATTATTATTTGCAGTATTGATAAAATAAGGATTTCATAAAAACGGATAAAAGTAGTAATGAACAAATTGTAAGGGGTGAAAACGCTTAAATTAGGTCAATTCCTGTGCGAGTCTAGCTCCGGAACCTTGTAATTGATAGACGGATATTCATTGGGTTCAGGCGAATATTAGACCGGTCTAAAAGTGGTGCCTGCTTATTCTATATTTGATTGTTGGGTTTGTTATCTCAGGATACTGCTACAACAACAGAATGGTTTAATTAAGGTATTACTTTTAATGATAATAATATGAAAACAATGAAAATGACAGTGATGACTCTGCTAACGGCTGCAACTTTTGCGATATCAAGTTGTGGTGGTGGAAAGGATCAACCGGCAACTCCAATTAATGCGGATCAGTTTGAAAAACTAGATCAAAACAAGGATAATGCCGGCAAGCGCTTTAGCTTGACAGGGTACCCTTACCTTAACAGTGACGTAACAGTCCGAAGCGATATGGAAATTGCTGTTTCGTTGTTTTCTGAACCAAAGGGAAAAGGAGATTATATCGGTAGTATAGATTTGGGCTACAAGGACAATAAAAACGGAATGTATATTCCTGATAAGTTTACAGCGGATGATTTGCAGGTTTTTGATAATGAAGGAAACAGTCTTGGGATAAATGATAAAATTACCATTTCTTTCGAGATGGATCTGGATACCAAACGTCCACCAAGAACGGGTATTAAAAAATTGGAAAAAGACGAAAATGGCAATCCAAAGATGGTCGAACAGAAACCTACATACTATGGAGATGGGCCATCTGATATAAAAATTGAAAAAGCGAAATAGTTGATTTTCATGGGTTTTTGAGGCAAAGGGGTCATAAATGAATCATGTTATATTTTAAAATTTGAACGTCATGTTAGCACTGGAAAATTATAAAATACTGCTGCTTGTACTATTTGCATCGCAATCTTGTGGGAATAATGGCCAGAAAACAGGCGGCGACACATCTCATCTGGTTGATCATCATGCTGAAATCATAACATATAAAAGCGATTCTACCAATGAATTGGTGCTGAACTTCAGGGATCATAGTTATTTTTATAAGGAAACAAACCTTCCCCTGAAAGCGGGGGAGGATGTGGGCTATGAGAATCAATCCAGAGGGTCCTTTGTAATTAAAAATGATACCCTGACTTTTTTCTCTCAGATGCCATCGCAGATCGATGTTAAAACAGATTGGTCTACGAGTACGGAATTTCTCCCCTTATATCAAACCAATGAGGAACTTGATACCAATAGCGTGAAAATATACTTTGACAATATTGCCGAACCACAATATTATCGGGCATTTGAATTAGCTAATGGAAGAGTTGAAAAATTGGCGGTGAAAGCCTGTGTAACAGATGGAGACTTTGGTTGGATAAAAACGGAAAACGACCAGATTCCATTGTACCAATATTTAATTATTGAAAAACCTAAAAGTAATAAGCTTTTAATCATAGACAGTGTGAATACAGCGCACAGTTATTTTTTTGACTTTGATCATATTCCTTTTCGTTCATTCCATTTTTTTACAAGAGCTTATTGGAGTTATTACGATTTTACAGGACTGACATTTGTGCTTGCGGACAACAGACTCAAATTAACAGAAAATAATAGGTTAGGACGTTATCAGCATTCTAATATTAATCTGACCTTCTTAAAACAATGAAGTATTACAGCTGTTAAGAACATTAATTCTTCTTTAAGCATGGGTTAATGATATAAATAATACGGATAAAAAAGGTAGATTTAAGCTATGAATAAAGAACAGCATTATTTGGATATAAACAGAGCGTCCTGGAATAGTAGAACGGATTCACATCTCAAGTCAGAATTTTATGATCTCCCGGGTTTTCTTCAAGGGAGAAGTTCTTTGAATGAGATTGAGCTAGATCTGCTCGATGATATTCAGGGGAAAACAATATTACATTTGCAATGTCATTTTGGTCAAGACACAATTTCACTGAGCCGGCTCGGTGCTGAAGTAACTGGGGTCGACTTGTCCGATAAGGCTATTGAAAGTGCGCGAAAAATTGCTGAACAGACAAATGCCGATGTTCGTTTTATCTGTTGTGATCTATACGATCTGCCGAATCATTTGGATCAGCAATTTGACTATGTTTTTACGAGTTATGGTACAATCGGCTGGTTGCCTGATTTAGATAAATGGGCAAAGGTTATTTCCAGATTTTTGAAGCCCAATGGGAAATTTGTCTTTGTTGAGTTCCATCCTGTTGTTTGGATGTTTGATGATAATTTTGAAAAAATAGGTTATCGATATTTTAATTCAGGAGCTATTATAGAAACTGCAAACGGAACTTATGCGGATAGAAATGCGGCTATAACAGAGGAGTATGTCATGTGGAATCACGGTATAAGTGAAGTGGTCAATAGTCTGATAAAAAATGGACTGCAAATCGCGCAACTTGATGAATTTGATTATTCCCCCTATAATTGTTTTAACGGGACGATTGAATTTGAAAAGAATAAATATCGGATTGAACTACTTGAGGACAAAATTCCAATGGTCTATGCGATAGTGGCCATAAAGAAGTAACATCTGAGCGTTGGACGATCAAAAAAAGGAATTATGATAAAGGTATTTATAGCGGGTGCAACAGGATGGGTGGGAACTGAGCTAAGCAAAAAGATAACGCAGGAAAAGGGCTTACAATTGGTGGGTGGTCTGTCCCGCTCCAAAGGTGGTACTGATTTAGCAACAATTTTAAATCTGGGAGACGGGCCGATTCCATTATTTGATAATATAACAGATGCGCTTGATCTAGTGGATTTTGACGTGATGATTGATTTTACCAGACCAGAAATTGCCAAGAGCAATGTTATTGCAGCATTAAAAAGAGGGAAGCGAGTTGTGTTGGGAACTTCGGGGCTAACAGATGCTGATTTTAAAGAAATCGCAGCGGTGGCAGATGAGCATCATACGGCAATTTTAGCTGCCGGTAATTTTGCAATCACTGCAGTGCTTCTACAGAAGTTTGCGGAAATTGCGGCTAAGTTTATCCCACATTTTGAAATTATTGATTATGCTTCCGGGGATAAGCCTGATGCCCCAAGTGGCACCGTAGCTGAACTTGCATATCGCCTTTCCAAAATTCAGACACCAGAGTTAGCGGTAGCAATTGATGATACCGTCGGACGGAAGGATGCGCGTGGAGCAAGCATAAATGGTATACAGGTGCATTCTGTGCGTTTACCGGGACATATTCTTGGTGTTGAGGCAATATTTGGTGAAAAAGACGAAACGTTGATCCTTCGTCACGATGCAGGTAATGGCGCAGAACCGTACATAAAAGGGATTTTGATGGCTGTAAGTAAGTTGTCGACCTTTGAGGGCTTGAAGCGCGGATTGGACGCCGTAATGGATATATAGAAGCGAAGATATCGAATAATCGGGATTAAAAAATTAGATTATTTTATGCTAAAATAATTAGCATAATACTGTTTTTTATTTTTATATTTACATACTTATTTAGCATGTGAACACTTATTCGTAAGCCTATTTTGGATATTTAGGAGAGGTGTATGGATGCTCCAATGTGGTTAAGAGCTATAGATAGGCTGACCATACGGTTTGACAGATTAGACTAAATTTGAGTTAGATGCCATGGAAGATACGATTGGACAGTTAAATACAGCATATAAAGGACAGATTTTCCGCATTACATATCAGGAAAGAGATTTTCAGATTCAATTGTTGAAAAAGTGTCCGACAAAAGAAGAAACAGAATTGGATATTCTGTTAGATGGTCTATTGCAGACTTTGGTTAAGAGCAAAGAGAGATGGTCTTTTCAACAGCATGAATTGGATCAGGATCTTGCAAATCATATCTGGCGGGCCATCTCTCTCCGGTATAGACTTTGATAGGAGTCAAAGTGCCTCGGTTACTTATTTTTTAATTTACGCCAGGTCCAATAAGTTCAGTGGTAAGGCCTAAAAATCTCAGTAGATTTTTACTGTCAAAAATTAAAGTAGCATAATGTTTTCCCTTTTTAAAAGTAAGTTTTGAACCACCTGGAAAGGTACTTCCTTCCTCCATTTTTTGCGTTTTGGCTGCATATTTACTGAATTTAGCTGCGCTTTCCTTAAGTGTGGTTTTGTTCATCACAAGATTAAAAGGCAAGCCCTCGACAACAAGTGCTTGATCTTCTGGGATATCAAAAAAGATTTCATTGATGGTATTACCTTTTCCAAGACTGGTATAGAGTTCCAGACCGGAATTGGTCAACCATTTGGCATATTTTTCTTCATTGGCATCTTCATAGTAGACCGTTTTCGCATTTAAAGCTGCTTCGATTTTTTGCACTGTCTGTGGGAAAATAAATTCTGAATCCTTGTTTAGGAGCGATTTTATTCCTGCATGGTTTTGCGAGAAAACGCTCATGGTCAATAGCAGGAAGAACATATTCAATGTTAGTGTTTTTATCATCATAGTGATCAATTTTAAGTTCTGGAAAATACAATAATTAAAGATATTAAAAAATTAATCAAATTCATTTCGTCTTTATGGCATTGAGATATATCCTGATATCCTGTTCGAGTTTTATAGGGTATGTATAGCCCAATTTATTTGCTAGTTCCCTGCCAATTTCTGCGACAAGATCGGCCATTGCGAATAGCGCCGTCCAATTTTCATTGATATCGCCAGCTGAAAAAGTCCGCATTACTTTTCCCCAGGTTTGCTCGGTCAGGTATTTTTTAAATAGGCGTCCATGTTTATTGGTTGTGATATTCCAATCATGCTGGCTAGCGATATACCACTCAATCAGCGGTACCAGATAATCGGTACGTATATTGTTTTCGGACATAAATTTTGCATAAAAAATATCCTTTCTGACAAGACATTTGGCGACATAAGTACAGTCCCACCAAAAATCATTGAGTAGCTGTCTGAATTTTTGCTCGGTAGGTTTTTTTATGATTGACACCCGATAGGAGGGTTTTTGGATCGCTTCCGTTATCCCCTCTTTGTCAAGGAGTACTTGATAACCAATATCCCAATCTTCGCATAACGGGCTTTGGCGTACCTCTTCCAAAAAATTAGGCTTACTATATAACTTAAAATCAACTTTTATGTGATCTGTATATAAAACCATTTTCATGGCATGTTTGCTATCAAAGTAGCTTTCATCCTCTTCAATCATGGCGATAGGAGAGCCAAAGTTATTTAGCCAATTCTTATCGGCGACATACGTGGTATTGTCATCAAATACAAGTTCGATGTCTAAATCACTTAATTCATCAACTGGTGCCAGTGGATTTACCAAGGAGCTGGTTAGGAGAACTGCCCGAATATCCGTATTGTTTTGTGCCCAATCCATAATCTGCTGTAATTTTTCTGCTCGAGTTTGCATATTTTTAGTTTATTTATGGAGAATAATCCCGTTCATTTCTAAAGAAGCACGACTTACGGCCGTTGGCTTCGCAAAGGTGTCGGAACGACTAACATTAAAAATATACGAAAAATTTTTGTTTACCGGACAAGAGCATTTATTAATCAGCATGCAGAAGATGGGTGTCATCCTATTAAGCTTTTATTGATTTAAAGCATAGTCGATGAAAGCTATACAATCATTTTTAGGTAATTTGTAAGATTGGATTGACTATCCAGACCGAACTTCTGTTTGATTCGGTATTTGGTCATCCGTACACTTTTGGGTTCTACGTGAAGTAAGTTGGCAATCTGTTTGGTATCCATATCAAGATAGAAATAGGCACAGTATTTTTGATCTAAAGCGGTCAATTTCTGTTTCGAATGCTCATTGATATTTTTAAAGAAATTGGGGTGCAGTTCTGTTATTCTAAACTTTGCTTTTTCGAATTCAGTATCTGTTAGGGACTCTTCTCTAAGGATCTGCTGTATATTGGCGGTTTCGGCTCCTGTTAGTTTTTCCTTGACTTGTTGTAGGACCTTACTTTTATGCTGTAATTGCAGCTGACTTGTCATAACTTCATTTTGTAGTTTTTGTTGCTGCAATTCCAATAACTCCTGTTCTAGTTGCATGCGGGCTCGTTCTTCTTTTTCATATTTTATTTGCAGGGAGCTTTCGTTTTTTTCGGAAGTAAGTTGTTTTTCCCTCGCCAATGCATACTTGAGGTTAAAATGGTAAGAGCGGAACATAAAGAATGATCCAATGGCAGCGAGGGCAAAAAGTCCTAAAATAAAATATTTTTGTGTTTGCTGGTTTGTTGCTTTTTCTTGTAGACTTTTAATCTCCTGTTCTTTTTTTGTTAGTTCATATTGTGCTTCAAAGCGCTTGGTGGTTGAGGCCATCTCTTCGTTAAAAAGCAGGTTACTGTACTCAGCTACCTTTTGCTGAAAATCCAGTGCTTTCTTGAAATCTGATTTTTTCGTGTATAGGCTAACCATCGAGTTCAGTACATTAATTAAGGTGTGATAATAAGGCTTCTTTTTTTGCGCGAGCATGATGTAGGCTTTATTGAGGTACATTTCTGCAGCATGAAGATCACCTTCCTCCATGCTCAATTCACTGAGCATACCATAACTACTTGCCATTGCTTCTTCATTTGTGGCGGGAGCCACACGCAAGGCTTCATTGATATGTTGCCGTATTTTTCGCTTGATTTCTGGATCGCCTATATTGTAATATTTTAAATAGTAGCTTGCCTTGTTGTTATAACTATTGGCATAGGTGTTGGCTGGTACCTGATCAGGATATTGCTTCTGTAATAGGATCGCATGATCGAGATACAGCATGGTGCTATCCAAATGCTGTTTTTGATGGGTGGTTTCATATTTAAAGGAAAACACAACCGATATGGCTGTATAACAATTGGCCAGCATATTGATGTTTTTTGATTTTTGGGCGAATTCCAACGATTTATGGATATAATTCAATGCTTGGGCTTCGTCATTCCATTCCGTATAAACGCCATAAAGAAGGTAATAAATTCGCGCTGTCAGAAGAGGTTCCCGCTCCTTGTCGCCAATCTGTGAAAGCGCTTGATGTAACAGTTGTACTGTTTTTTCACTGTCAAAGAGTGTTGTGTGTAATACAGCTGATGCATAGTTTGCATAGGCTGCTGCAAGGGAATTTTTTTGGTTCTGAGCGGAATGATAAGCGCTATCGATAAACTTCTGCGACTTTTCAAAATCTTGTGTATTGGTATATATATTTGACAGAATCCAATATGATTTGGTCATCTCAAGGTTGTTTTTAGAAATTCTGCGAGCAGACTTGAGGCTGTTTTGGGCCATTTGTATGGCCTGTGGATACTGTTCATTAGCGCGATACCAGTCCGCTAATTGCTGTTGGAGCGATACTTGTTCTGTCGCCGTCAAATTCGTCTTTAAAAGGTTTTGTAGACTATCGACATAGCTGTTATTTGCGAAGCCCATTGGTAAGAGACCCGCCCAAAATAGTACAAAAGCAATTATCTTGTTCATGCTACAAATGTACAAAAGCTGTAGACCTAATACGAGCCTTTTTTCTTTTTGTTGTCTTTGTTTTGTTGTTGTAAATTGTTGTTTTTTAGTTTGTTGTGTATGCGTGTAGACGTTTTGTAGATGTTGCATTTACTGACAGTAGACCTTTTGTAGGATCCTATCCTTTGGTTTTAAAATGATGAAAGATGAATTTTGGGATGAACAACAAATCATAAAATTATGGACAACAAAACACGCTCTATTGTATCGTACATCACTTTGATTGGCTGGTTGATAGCCTATTTTTCTCCTAATAAAGAAGCTGACGGCTTGTTGAAGTATCACTTGCGCCAATCTTTGGGATTAGTCATCACTTGGTTCATTGGCAACATGATCATCGCAATCGTTGTGACGATTGTTCCGGCATTAGGGATATTGTACTATAGTAGTTTTGCTTTTTTAGCGCTGATGATTTTCGGTATGATAAACGCTGCAAATGAAGTAAGCAAACCCTTGCCACTGATCGGCAAATTGTTTGAACATAAATTTGCCTTTATCGGATAGGAGTAAAAGCGGGATGGTTATGAAATATTATAAATATCTAATTATGGAGGGGAATGCTTACAAGATTAGGACCTTTATTGCCCTACAGCATATTATACTGATTATTTGGTTTTTTATTGGGCTTTTTATGTTTGCCTATGGTGAGTATATAAAAACAGGTATTGGTATCGTCTCTTTTACACTGTTGATATTGGTTCTAATGATCCTAAGACCATCTAAATTCAGGGTTTGTCCGCAAGATCAACGGATTCAGGTGGACAGAGCCAAGCTAGAAAAAACACCGGATTCGTATTCCTTTTCAGATTTCAGCAGTTTTGAAATGGACACCATTTATTGGCTGCGTATTCCAATAAATAGCACGCTCTATGCAAGATTTAATTTTGAAGGAAAAACCAATCGTCATGTGGTCAGTCAATCGTTTGGGAGGGGGCCAATGCAGGTATTGTCCAATGAGCTGGGAAAATTAATCACCCGGGATCAAGTATAGCATATTTGTTTCAGAAAAATAGTATTAAACTAAATAATTAAAAGATTTAAAATAAAAAGAAAATGAAAAAAGCACTTGGTATTATGCTCATTCTTATTGGATTTGCATTGGTGGTTATTCTAAAAATCGGCATATCAAAAGAAACAGCCTGGATGTTTGAATATGGAAATTGGCCATTGATTATATTAGCCTTGGCTTTGTTGGTTCCGGGCTTGATCCTGTATAATAAAAATAGATAACGATCTCTTATTAAAAATAAGGTTTTAATGAAAATAGAAATGGAATTGAATGAAATAACGAGGACTCATGATTTAATGTGTCAGGTTGGTCATAATAGGCAAATAATCTGGAAAAGGAACTTTATCTTCTTCTTGACTGGTTTATTCTTTCTTGTTTTAGGTTCTTGTGGTATAGGTGAAAAAAGTTACCCAGAGCAGGTCTTTGAACGCGTGGCATTGAATGGGAACAAGATTCCAAATGGTTTTAAGCGACATTTTAATGAGATTAGGGCACAACTTAAGGCGGGGAGTTTAACTATTGTAACCCAAAAGAATGAGGTCAAAAAGGTTGGCGCTGTAGCCTATGTCGAAAATCATTATGTGCGGATGTTTGATGCCGATATTAAGTCCTTAAAGGAATTGGAATCTAAAGCAGAAACAGCTCAAATTTTGACACTCGCGCTCGATATGTTTACCTATGTCGATCAAATCTATAAAGTTGATTTTCCCCGCATTGCTAAAATGATTGATGAAGGGAAGCCTGATGTTGAAATCGATACCGCTATTGCAGAGCTCGATTCAAATAAAGGCGGGGTCATAGATGAAAAGTTTAATGCGATTCATGATCTGATTATTCCATATGCCGACAAACATGGTGTTGAATATAAAATGCTCAATATGCCTTAAACTGATTTTAAAAAAAAACATGAAAAATTTCACAAAGGAGGGTAATGTATATACCCTGAACAAACAATATGGGTTATTTGTTCCATTAATTGGTTTCTTTCTTTTATTAACTATTCTAGGGTTTGTTAAAATACCTGAATCTACATTCAAATGGTGGATGCTGGGAATTACGACGCTATTAACGCTATCCTTCTATGTAGGTTTCCTGACAATAGATATGGACCAACAGGAATTTCGAACTAGAGTGAGTTTGTTTAGCGGTGTAAAGGTGTTGCCACTTTCGGATCTTGAAGGGTTTACAATTCATAAATTGAAACAGATGGGGTTTATTACGACAAACGTTACCCTCTTGGCTAATTATAGTAAAAATGGTAAAGACAAGGAGCTGAAGCTTGCTCAACATTTTTATACCAAACCTATTCAAAGTATACTAAATGAAATTCATGAGATTATCGAACGCTAGCTCAAAATAATTAAATGAAAATAGATGGATTTGAAGGATAAACTGCGACTCGAAATCGGGAATAATTGCATTGCATTTAGCCCATATCGGGGAATAATGTCCAGTCTCTATGGGTTTGTTGCGGGTATAGCTGTGACGGCGATAATTTTGGGACTGTTCAATGCAAGATTAGGTGAAGGAGGACGAATACTTTGTTGTGCTATCATGGTATATCTTTTCATTCATGGACTATACGATCTCATTTTTAAATTGAATGTCCGCTATATATTTGATGGCAATGATCAGGTAATTTATCGGGAGAATTTACCATTTGGCCAACGAAAATTAATGCGATTTGAAGAGGCGGTCATCATCACGAGCTCAGAATCTTGTGACTGGCATTATTGTTTAGGGATCAAGGAAAAACAGTTTTTGAAAAGTTATAAAATCAGCCCTGATTTTGGGTCAGGGAAGGCTTCGGAAAAAGCTGTTTTCGCATATGAGAAGGAGATATTGAACCCAATAGTGGAATTGCTTAGTTAGTCAGTATACTGTTTTTGGACGGCGTGATATGCAACTGTATTCGTACAATGGGAATCAGTCCAGGTAAAATGGTTATATGAACTTTTATTGCAGCAATAGGTTTATTTTCTAGTGATCTTAAAATATTTGGATCTGCCTCGCGGAAAACGACAGCCAATTTAAAAACCGAAGAGTCCGCTAAAGATAACAATACAATAGATTCCCATCGCCAACAGCAGATTGATGCACAGCGCTGCATATTTCTTCTTCGCTAATAACCAAATTGATTCTATTACTGTATAAATGAGGAGCGGAATTCCAAAACTGAGCATTTCGAAATAAAATAAATAGCCAGCACCCAAGCGATCATTTTCTTTATGCATATACCATTGAGAAATAATGATAATAAGGCCAATTAGTATTAAGATACCCAATCTTATTAAGAGATGTCTTTTTAATTGTTTATCTCTCAAAATAGGTGCGCGAATGAAGAAGACCGTTCCTGCAAAGTAAGCTATGATGAATATAATCCCTATAAGCTGTCGGAATGTATAAGATATATTAAACCAACCATTTATATAGAGTGACCCTATAATTAGTGTTGATAAAAGAAAATAGCCTATCGTTTTATAGTTCATGTGGTAAAATAAACGTTTTGCCCATACCGGATGACTCAAGCCTTTTTGTTGGAAAGAATTCACTTTCTAATAGCAATTTAGGTATAAATCACAATTATAGCAAAAATAGAGGGTGAAGATTAATGCGCCAAAAAATGTATGGAGATATTAGTCCTTGAAATAAAAATTGTAAACGATTACTAATGACGGTATTATTTAATGGGACTGGTTGTTTTATTGCTTTAATTTGCATTTTTTGCAATATTATGCAATATTATGCTTCTTTTTTTGATTTATTATTGATAGTTTTGTACGACTAAGCCTAGACAAGTCTATCGCTATACTATTTTAGTTTATCTCAAATTATATGGAAATTAAATCATTACCCATTCGTCCGGATACAGCGAGAAATGCTGTCAGGTTTATCTTTTTTGTGTGTGGGTTGGGACTCGCCAGTTGGGCACCTGTCGTTCCTTATGTTAAGCAACGGCTTGGAATAGATGATGGTGTATTGGGACTTTTGATGCTTCTTATCGGCGGCGGAGCTCTTTTTATTATGCCATTTTCGACCATCCTTCTGAATAAATTTGGAACAAGAAAAATTATCTTTCTTTCGGGTATCACGCTCGCATTGATACTGCCGATGTTGTTAATTGCTAATTCCATCATAACAATGGGGATTACACTATTCTTTTTTGGTATGTGTATGGGAGGAATAGAAGTTTCCGCAAATGCGCACTCAATCCTTATCCAGAAACTCTTTGATCGGCCGATCTTATCCGGTCTGCATGGTATCTTTAGTGTGGGAGGATTAACGGGGTCGCTCGGATTAGGACTGTTGATAAAGTTAGGGTTTCAGGCTACTTATGCCATGTTATTGATCTCCTTACTGATCGTTGTAATTATGTTCGTCATGTACCGTAGGTTGTATGCGCATGATGATGAAATACGCATTAATAGTCATCATGATGACAAGAAAATGGCTGCAGGTCAGTCCAAATGGGCTGGTTGGTTCAATTTGCATGTTTTATTTCTGGGCATGCTCTGTTTCTGTGCTTATCTCTCCGAAGGTTCAATGTTGGATTGGAGTGCAGTATTTTTGCATGAGGAAAAAAATGCACCGCTTGAAATTGCGGGGATAGGGTATGCTGCCTTTTCCATTGCCATGGCAACAATGCGACTTTTTGGCGATGTACTTGTTGTCCGGTTAGATCATCGGGTTGTTGTGGTCGGAGGGGGACTCTTAGCGGTATTCGGTTTGCTGGTAGCTGTTTTATCACCTTCTTATTGGGGTGCATTAGCCGGATTTATCCTATTGGGCTTTGGTGCTGCTAATATTGTTCCGATTTTATTTAGTCATGCCGGAAATTTAAAAGGGGTTGGGGCATCAGCAAGTATTCCGGTTATGTCAACATTGGGTCACTCGGGACAGTTGTTGGGCCCCGCCTTGTTGGGTGGAGTTGCCCAATTTTATGGAATTTCAGTCTCGCTTATCGTCGTTGCTTTTCTTATGCTTTCACTTTCCGTGTCTTATTGGACTTATTGGAAATTCCAGGCTAGAAAATAAATTCTTGCAAACTATAGCTGGGCAATTACCCCTTGTGATTGGCCAGCTATAAATACTCAGTTTAACCTTTTATTTTGCAGGTCAGCAACAAAAAAACGATGTGCATCAGTCCAGTTCTTCAACCGTTCAAATCGGTGCTCATTGACATTGTGAAATGTATTAAACATAAGCCCTTTTCCAGAAAAACTGTCTAGATTCTTTAGATGATCGTCAATAAGAAAATCGGTGTCGATAATACCTTTATTCCCACAGAATACGATGTTCTTCCACGAAATAAATGGAAAATATTCCTGTAGCCATTCCCGTTTCTCTAAAAGACTATTGGGAAATTCCATTGCGGCAGATACGACAAAAATCTCATAATAGTTTTGTAATTCCTTCACCACGTCTTGTGCATCTTGTGCAACAGGAATACTGCGGAAAAAACCTGGTGTATGCAAATACCGTAAGACTGCCGTCTGATCAGGTAAACAATCCGCTTCCTTCAGCCCTACGATATCGTTTTCATTTATCCGTATACCCGTTTCTTCAAAATAATGTGAAAGATAGTGCCGTTGGATGTCTGCAAGTACACCATCCATATCAATGGAAATTGTCTTTTTTATCATAAGTTTTATCTTTATTATTGCACAAATGTAATTATATAATTGCAAAATATTGCAATTATAGCAAATTTTTGCAATTCATTTTATTCTGGTAAATCTATATATTTGTTCCTATGCTAAAGTACGATCGTCTGCAAACCATTTTAGATATCACCAATAGGGAGGGCTCGGTTTCATTTCAAACCTTGAGCAAAAAGCTTTCGGTATCTGAAGATACCATACGGAGAGATATCAAGGAATTGAATGATCGTGATCTTCTTCGCGCAGTACGGGGTGGAGCTCACAGCATTGTGCAAAAAAAATATCATTATCGTGATCGCGAGAAAGCAGGGCTGGAACAGAAAAAGATTATTGCACAAAAAGCTTTATCATTAATAAAAGATGATCAGGTGCTTTTTTTCGATGGGGGTACATCTATCCTGGAGTTGACTAAAATTTTACCAAAGGATCTTAAAGTCACTATCATTACGAATAGTTTTCCTGTCGCGAGTGTGATCGAAGACCATCCTTTGATCGATATGATATTTTTGGGAGGCCGACTTTATAAGTCCGCCTTTACCACTTTTGGCAATACTACGTTGGAAAGCATTGCCAATTTTAAAGCTGATTTATACTTTTTGGGCGTTTGTTCAATTACTCCTGAAAATTTGTCCTGTAATTATCAGGAAGATGCTGAAACGAAACGTGCAATGATGAAACAGAGTGTTCGCATCGTTGGATTGTGTACTTCCGATAAATTTGATACTGAGTCAAGCTTTATCATCGATAAAACCAAAAAGCTTGATATCATTGTGACGGAACATGAATCAACGAGCCCTCAGATGCGTAAATATATCGCTCAGGGGATTGAGCTGCTTTAGACAAACAATGATGTCGCAGTTTTTTTGCTACATCATTGTTTGTTATCATAGCTATTTTGCGGCTTTGATCTGAATGTCCAATGTAAATTCGTCCTCAATAGCCCGATTCCCGAGGTCAGAGAAAAAGCTGGCCGAACGATATTGGATATCAAAATCCAATCGATTTACCTTTACACCTAATGCTTCAGCCGAAAGTCCGTCAGCAGTGCTAGTTACCTTTGCGGGAAAAGATATCGCTTTCGTTTTGTTTTTAATGGTAAGATTCCCTGTGATTACTGGAGTAGCCTTGCTGTTATCCACTTTGCTGATAATGAATTTTGCTGTTGGATACTTCGGTACATCAAAGAAATCTTCATTTTTAAGATGGCCAGTTAGTTTTGGCGCATCAGTACATGCCATCGAATTCATATCAATGGTAAATCCACCACCGGTAATTTTACCTTTATCTGTTTGGATCGTTCCGTCTTTCAAGGCAATGGTGCCAACATGACCACCGACGACTTTCTTCGCATCCCATTTGATTATTGATGATTGTGTACTGACTTTATACGTTGTTTTTTGCGCAAAAGCAAAGGAAGTACTGCAAATAATAGCAATGAATAATAAGGTTCTTTTCATAGAGATGATTTGTTTAAAATCAAATATACAAGAAAGTAGGCATATTCAAATGAGTAAGGTAATGATTATATAAACAATAGTTTTAAATCAATGATTGTAACCATTCCTGAAAAAAATGGGTAGATTTTTATGACATGATTTATCGCGTAAAACTAGGAAATATTAGCTCCTAACCCGTATAAAGTTGGCTAGGAGGGGAGCTTATCCATTGTAGGAATATTATCTTTTAAGCGGTCCAATATATTTATAGCTATTGATGAATATGCCAGTCGGGGTTGCCTTTGAGTCGAGGAAGACAAGTTCCTGGGCGTACACCATATCTGAGAGTAGGCGCTTGCCGTGTCCCAGCAAAACGGGGTAGGTAATGAGCACCACTTCGTCGACGAGACCCTGCTCAAGTAATAGAGAGGTCAGTGTAGAACTACCTACAACAATCAGATCGGGACCATCCATTGACTTGAGGGCATGAATCGCGGCGACAATGTCTTCTTCCAAATTTTTTACTGGCCCCCAGGTTAGACTGTCGGGACGGTGTGTTGCGACATATTTCGTTGCAGCATTTATGGCATTGGCCATAGGGAAATCTCCCGCATTGGGCCAGAAGCCACTAAAGATATCATAAGTCTGACGACCTAAAAGAAGGTCGAAGTCTGAGCCATATGCCTGAAAGAGCATTTCCGCTCCTGCGGGACTTCTATAGGCAGTTGTCCATGCGCCATAGGCGTAATCTCCATCGTGTTCGATGATGCCATCAAGGGAGATGTGTTCGAAAATTCTGATCTTTCTCATTGTTTCAAGTGTTTGATTATCAATTCAAATTTAGCGAAGTTTAGAAGCACGGATGAGGTGCAATTGCGACAATATAAGGGGGGAAAACCTTTAGGTCAATCTGCTGTTTTTAGGAATAATTACGAATTGTCCGAAGGTCGATGCGAGATGATTTACGAACAAAATACGGAAATGTATAAAAATATGTAGAACTTTAATCCTGCAGATACCGGTGCATGTGGATTTTAAATTTCCCTGTGCCAACGGTACATTCGGCGATGTAAAAAAAGATACTCGTATGGAATTTTCACCTTTCAACAACGTTGTTAAACTTTGTCTTCAGGGTATGAGCATGGAAGAAGCCAAGCATACTGAAGAAGCCCTTCGCTTATTTATGCAAGCTTGGAACGAAGCCACAGACGATCACGAACACTTTCTTGCGGCTTATTATATCGCCAGGAATCAAGAGGCTATTTCCGACAGATTGACATGGTTGGAGGCGGCCTTGAGCCATGCATTAAAACTAAATGATGATACGGTTAAGAGTGCTTTGCCAAATCTTTATTTGAACCTAGCCAAATGCTATGAAGCGCTGGGGGATAGTGATAAGTCTCATGGATATGCTGATTTGGCTGCAGTCTTGGGTGAAAAACCATCAGATACCGGTCCTTTTTATCATGGTACAAGAGCTGATTTACCAGTGGGTGCGCTATTGACAGCGGGAGGTAATTCTAACTATCAATCTGAACTTACCATGAATCATATTTATTTCACCGCATTAGTTAACGGAGCCGGACTCGCGGCGGCTTTGGCAAAAGGCGATGGTCACGAACGTGTTTATATTATTGAACCAATGGGAAGCTATGAAAATGATCCAAATCTAACAGATAAAAAATTCCCAGGTAACCCGACGCGTTCTTATCGCTCCACAATGGCATTGAAAATCATCGGTGAAGTAAGCGACTGGGTCAGACCTAGCCCCGAAGAGCTTCAGCGGTTCCGTGAACGTGTGGCGAAGGGTAATGGAGAAATAATCAATTAAATGCAAGAGGGATATTGCCTGTCCAATATGTAGAGAATGCTAGATTGGTGCTTCTAAAGAAAGCTCATGAAGGTGATCAGGGGTTATGAGATTGATTTTGAAAGGGATTAAAATTTGAAAGGGATCAAATTGACTGTTCAGAGTGGTTGCCCAAGAACATTTTGCGATTTTCATTGTTTGTTCAATGTCAATAATGCCTGACAGATTCTTTTTTTCGGGCAAATCCCCATTAACTTCGCACAACGTGGTAAATGGATCTTATTTATTGATAATTTGGATCCAATTGGTATTTTATAAAAAACAAAAGAATGATTAAATCGAAAGGTTACGCGGCGAAGGACGGCAATTCCCCGCTTGAATACTGGGAATTTGAAAGAAGAGAACTTGGTTCAAATGATGTGCTAATCGATATCTTGTATAGTGGTATTTGCCATTCAGATATTCACCAGGTGCATGATGAGTGGGGTGGGACACAATATCCGATTGTTCCGGGGCATGAGATCGTTGGTCGCATCAGTGCGGTAGGCAGTGCGGTGACCAAGTTTAAAAAAGGTGATCTAGCCGGTGTCGGTTGTATGGTGGCATCCTGTGGTGAGTGCGATAATTGTAAATCGGATCAGCAACAGTTTTGTTCGGAGAAGAAAACTGTGTGGACTTATAATAGCACCGATGTGATGCACGATCACTCTTGCACCTATGGTGGGTATAGCGATAATATTGTGGCTGATGCAGACTTTGTCTTACATGTGCCGGAATCGCTTGATATCAAAAAGGTGGCTCCTTTACTTTGTGCGGGGATCACCACTTACTCGCCCTTGAAACGATGGAATATCAGCAAGGGGCATAAAGTTGGCGTGCTAGGGTTAGGTGGTTTAGGCCACATGGCAGTGAAGATCGCTGTCGCCATGGGAGCTGAAGTTACGATGATAAGCCATTCGCCCCGTAAAAAAGCAGATGCGGCGCTGTTAGGTGCCCAGAAATTTTTAAATACGCATGAGTCTTCGGAGTTGAAGGAGTTTTCAGCCTATTTTGATTTTATCATAGACACCGTATCGGCGCCTCATGATTATAATCTCTATTTGGCATTACTAAAAACCAAGGGTGTATACATCTGTGTTGGTATCCCAGCAGCGCCAATGGAAATTAACGGACGCTCGATTATGGGAGGAAATAAAATTTTGACGGCTTCAAGTATTGGTGGTATACAGGAAACACAAGATATGCTTGATTTTTGTGCTGAACATAATATCCTTCCAGAAACCGAATTGATTGACATTGATTATGTGAACGAGGCTTACCAACGTGTATTGGACAGTGATGTAAAATACCGGTTTGTCATTGATATGGCTTCATTAAATAAATAGTGTCAACAACATAAAAAAAATAGGAATCGTCCACTATTGAAGTGAACCTCAAAAGCTAGACGGATTAACAAAATTAAGTTTTTTGTACTAGAGCTCGGTATTCCACCGGGCTCTTTCCATTTAACTTATGTTTTATTCTTTAATTTTGCTTCCTTAAAGTCTCTTTCTAAATATTCATTTCTAAAAGGATTCACTTTTATTTTTTAATCGCTTTTTCTCGAAAAGTTTTCCCTAGCCTGTTTGTCTGCGGTCGAAAATCTGCTATTCTGTCGATCTGTATTTATTTCTGATTTTCTGGCTCGTATCTTTAAAACCTTTTTTAGTTTTTATACTGAAGCTGCTCGTTGTTTTGTTTAAACTGCTCTTTTCGATCGTTTTAGCAAAAAATGGTGCTCGATAAAAATGATAATTTGTTGCGCATTGTGTCAAGATTGATGATATATCTCCAAAAAAGAAAAACAGCAGGTTTCGGATTTTTTACCTTGATTGATAGGGCTAATTTTGAGCTGTTGAAAATTATCGTCATGGAAAATATAGCATCTAAATTGCTGGCAAGGGATTGGATAGTCATCACCAGGGAATTGCATGATAAGGGCTTTGTGATTGTACCTGATCTATTAAATCAAGTCGAATGTGATGAACTGGTTGCAGCTTACGGTGCTGACAATAGGTATCGAAAAACTATTGTCATGGAGCGTTATCGCTTTGGTTTTGGGGAATATAAATACTTTCAATATCCCTTGCCCGAGCTGATTACGACAATAAGGGAAAAAGTATACGCATTGATTGCTCCAGTCGCCAATCAATGGATGGAGGAGCTTAATATGGACCGAAGATTTCCGGCTTCGCATGCTGCCATGCGAGAACTTTGTCAGCAGCATGGACAGATGGAACCTACCGTCCTTATTTTAAAGTATAATACAGGCGGATTTAATACGCTACACCAGGATCTATATGGTGAAATTTACTTTCCCATACAAATCGTGTTGCTGTTGGATCAGGTGGATCAGGATTATACCGGTGGTGAGTTTGTTATCACGGAACAGATACCACGGGCGCAGTCTAAGGTTAATGTCTTAAAACCCAATCGTGGTGATATGATCATCTTTACGACTAATTTTCGCGCAGCGAAAGGCACCAAAGGCTATTATCGGGTCCATATGAAGCATGGTGTTAGTCCATTGCACAAGGGGCACCGGCATAGCCTTGGGATTATATTCCATGATGGTCTTAGCTAAGGATAGGAGATGCTTGCAGGTAAAAAATAGCCCATTTAAATTATAGGTATGTATACAATAGAACAAAGATTAAAAACGAAACAATGGGATCTTATCCTTGACGAATTGATCGACAAGGGATTTGCGGTTGTTCCCGATGTTGTTGATGAACAGGAATGTGCTCAATTGCTTGGTGAGTTTAAGGCCGAATATCGCTATAGAAAGACCGTTGTGATGGAGCGGTATCGTTTTGGTCGGGGTGTTTATAAATATTTTCATTATCCATTGCCCAGCATATTGACCGAATTAAGGGAAAATTTTTATGGTTATCTGATGCCGCTAGCCAACAGATGGATGGAAGTCTTAAAAATAAATATGCAATTTCCGCAGATGCATAGGGATTTTATAGCACAATGTAAAAATAACGGTCAGGATAAGGCTACAGCCTTAATTCTTGGATATGGTGCCGGCGGATTCTGCGCCATGCATCAGGATCTTTATGGAGAGATTTTTTTTCCAATGCAGCTTGTTCTTTTTTTAGATGATATTGATACAGATTATATAGGCGGAGAATTTATTTTAACGGAAAATATACCGATGGCTCAGTCCCGTACACATGTCGTTAAGCCCAAAAAAGGTGATATTATTGTGTTTACGACTAATTTTCGTCCGGTTAAAGGGGCAAGGGGTTACTACCGCGTAACTATGAAACATGGGGTATCGACCATTCATAGTGGCGAACGCCATACGTTAGGCCTGATCTTTCATGACGCTAAATCATAAAAACTAATCCCAGTCAATGGTCAGACATATAGATTTAGGAGGGACAGCGGCTGACAGAACGAGGTCTTTAAGTTCTTGCATTCGAAAGGGCGAAATTACCTTGGGCGGATATAAAAAGGCTAAGATTTACGGTCGTCTAAACTGTGCCACGGGTAAACGGATGAAAGTCGAACATCGTGTTTTCTTTCGGGATGAGGCTGATGCCGTCAACCATGGATATAGACCATGTGGTCATTGTATGCGGGAAAAGTACAAGGAGTGGAAAACTAAGCAGCAGGGTCTGGAGCATGCTTAAAATAAACGCAGATCTCCGTCTGAAAATTTGCAATCACATTTTAGTTTGCCAGATGAAGATCGTTAAAGGAAAAGTGGAAGTCGTGTCGCGTTGACAATTTCTTTCATGACAAAATAGCTTTCCATATGTCTGATTCCTTTAATCGTTGCAAGCTTATTGAAGTTAAATTCATGATAATGGTCGACATCTCTGACCATAACCTTGAGCTGATAATCAAAAGCTCCTGTCACATGGAAGCATTCGACCACTTCCGGAAATTTCTGTATTTCTTCCATAAATAGCAAAGCACTTTCGTTTGAATGCTTTTCCATACTGATCGATACAAGAACCATCAGGTTCAGGTCCAGTTTTCTTCGATCCAGCAAATATACCTTTTGTTTGAGCACAGCTGTAGCCGTCAACTTCTTAATCCGTTCGTATACAGGAGTCATCGATAAGTTGACTCGATCGGAAATTTCCTTGTTACTCATGTTGGCATCCTGTTGCAAAAGGTCCAAGATCATAAGATCTTTTTCATCTAATTTCATTGTTGTAGTAATTTAAATCTAAAAACAAAGGGGTATAAGCCTGTCGTTGGAATAGTAAATCTAAAAATAATAATATTTCAATATAATTTTACTAAAATAAGTTTAATGGCAGGTATTTAACACTATAATTTAATTTAAAGTAGTAAATTCATATTACTTAATATCAATTACCAACCTAGAAAAAGAATTATGAGTGATCCCCAATTAAAGAAAGTCCTTGGCCCCGTCATGTTGTGGGGATTGGGGGTAGGGTATGTAATTTCAGGAATGTATTTTGGATGGAACCTTGGTCTGGCAGAAGGAGGGACCTTAGGCTTAGCCATCGCGACTATATTCGTCATTATTATGTACCTCACCTTTACCTTCAGTTATACAGAAATGGCTTGTGCCATACCGAAAGCTGGGGGGGCTTTTGAATATGCCAATAGGGGGCTGGGGAAACAATTAGGGTTTGTCGCAGGGATTGCTCAAAATATAGAATTCGTTTTTGCACCACCGGCCATTGCAGCGGCGATAGGTGCTTACCTTCATTTGCTTCATCCAGGTGTAGGTTATCTTACTTTTGCGATCGGAGCCTATCTGATTTTTACAGCAATGAATATTTTAGGTGTGAAACTCGCTGCTTCGTTTGAATTGGTTGTGACTGTCCTTGCAGTTATTGAATTATTGATATTCGCCGGTGTGACGCTGCCAGCATTTGAATTTTCTAATCTTCAACAAAATGCACTTCCCAATGGGTATTCAGGCATTTTTGCATCCATTCCATTTGCCATCTGGTTTTTTCTAGCCATTGAAGGGGTCGCCAATGTGGCTGAGGAAACCATCAATCCACAGAAAAATGTATTGATCGGTTTTGGATCAGCTATCGTTACTTTGGTCGTATTGTGTATCATTACATTTTTATCAGCGGTTGGTGTCGCTGGTTGGGAAGCCGTTGTCTATCCACCAGGAAGTACCGAGGCCTCGGATTCTCCTTTACCTCTTGCTATTGCCAACGTCATTGATAGCTCCCATATTCTATACAAATTACTAATTGGGGTAGGGTTGTTGGGTCTTATTGCGTCGTTCCATGGTATTATTTTGGCCGGGGGACGTGCCACTTTTGAATTTGGACGGGTAGGATATGCACCATCTATCTTAGGAAAAGTTCATTCACGCTTTAAAACACCAGCTAATGCGCTATTGGTCAATATGGCTGTTGGTATAGTCGCGCTACTGACGGGAAAGACGGCTGGGATCATTACCATTGCCTGTTTTGGTGCAATCAGTCTCTATATTATATCCATGTGGTCTTTTTTCGCCTTACACAAGAAAGAACCCGCATTGGAGCGCCCATTTAAAGTTCCTCTGTATCCCTTATTTCCTATGCTTGCGCTGATCATCGCCCTGATCTGCCTGGTTGCTATGATTTACTACAACCCATTGACAGCCTTACTATTCTTTGGGCTTGTCATCTTATCATATCTCTATTTCTTAATCTTCCTTGACAAGGATAAAACCATCAAATCATGATCGACAAAAAAGAAATTATTTCCAAATTAAAGGCAAGTACGAGTACGCACGTCAAAGTCGCCGTAGCAGATATTGATGGCGTATTGCGAGGCAAATTTATGCACCGTGATAAGTTTATCTCTTCATTGGACAATGAATTCGGCTTTTGTTCCGTCGTGTTTGGATGGGATGTCAATGACCAAGTTTATGACAATGTGGAAATTACAGGCTGGCATACCGGTTATGGAGATTTTCCTGCCCGTATAGATGGAAATACCTTCCGAAAGATACCCTGGCAGGAGGATGTTCCATTTTTTCTGGCTGACTTTGAATCGTCACATGCTATAGATCAAAATGTGTGCCCGAGGGCGCTCTTAAAAAATATCATAGCACAGTCTGAACAGGCTGGCTACAAACCCATTTTTGCACAGGAATTTGAATGGTTCAATTTTATTAAAGGTGATATCAATGCATCACAGAACAGCTTTAAAGAAATGACACCGATTACCTCCGGAATGTTCGGTTATTCCATCTTGCGGATGTCTGATAATTACGGGTTCTTTCGTGATCTTCTTGCGATGCTCGAACAGTTTGGTATTCCCTTGGAAGGTTTGCATACTGAGACAGGACCTGGCGTAATGGAGGCGGCGATTCAATGCAGTAATGCGCTTGAAGCTGCAGATCGGGCTACACTCTTTAAGTCAGCAGTAAAGGAGATCGGTAAAAAACATGGTATTGTCGCTAGCTTTATGGCCAAGCAGACGAAAGAACTACCGGGCTGTAGCGGTCATGTACATCAGAGCCTCTGGGACCTAAAAAAAGAAAAAAATCTATTTTATGATGCCGACGATCAGTTAGGCATGAGTGAACTGATGAAGCAATTTCTTGCTGGACAACTGTATTGTCTGCGGGATATTCTACCCTTATTTGCACCAACTGTTAACAGCTATAAAAGACTCACGGAGGGCGCTTGGGCCCCCACGACTTTAACCTGGGGGATAGACAATAGGACTACGGCCCTGCGGGTCATCGATGGTGGACCAAAGGCTACACGTATTGAACATCGGGTGGTTGGTTCGGATGTTAATCCATACCTCGCCATTGCGGCCTGCCTAGCGAGTGGACTTTACGGTATCAAGCATAAACTATCCTTAGACAATCCGTATACTGTCGGTAATGGTTATAAAGATTTGCAACATGGCGTTTTGCCAAGAAATCTCTATGAGGCTACGAACCGGATGGCGCAGTCTGAAATAGCATCAGAATTGTTCGGTGAAAAATTTGTTGACCACTTCTGTAAATCCAGGTTATGGGAATGGCGGCAGTTTTCAGAACAAGTAACAGATTGGGAAACAAAAAGATATTTTGAAATTATTTAACTGCAAGATGGATACAGATAAAATTTATGGTTTTAATTTTCCGACACCGATTCGTTTTGGTGCAGGAGCGATCAATGAATTACCGGATTACCTATTGCGCAATGGTCTTAACCGCCCTTTATTGGTAACGGATTCAACTATTGCCGAACTTCCTTTTTTTAAGGAAATCCAGCGTAAATTGACGGGCAGAGGGATAGACGTGATTGTGTTTCATGATTTGCACAAAAACCCGGTTAAATCCGATGTGCTGCAAGGTGGGGATGTCTATCGGGGGAACAATAGGGATTCTATCATTGGTGTTGGAGGCGGAGCCGCACTTGATGTTGCGCGGGCAATAGCACTGCGTGCACATCATCATCGTGATCTCTTTGACTACGACGATCTTATCGGTGGAGATATTTATGTAACCAATGAGATCCCACATCTAATCACTGTACCCACTACAGCAGGTACTGGAAGTGAGGTTGGTCGTAGTGCTATTATTTCTGAAGACGAAACCAAAAAGAAACGTATTTTGTTCAGCCCTAGGCTGATGGCGAAAATAGTCTTTGCGGATCCGCTCCTCACGATGGATCTTCCGGCATTCGTCACAGCAGCTACAGGAATGGATGCGCTCACACACAATATGGAAGCTTATTTAGCAAAAGGATATCATCCGATGTGTGATGGTATAGCGTTAGAGGGAATGGCGATGGTGGCAGCAGCTATTGAAAAGGCAACCAAGGAATCTGATTTACAGTCTCGTTCGAAGATGCTTTTGGCCTCACTCATGGGGGCCGTGGCTTTTCAAAAGGGGCTGGGTATTGTCCATAGTCTGGCACATCCTCTTTCCTCGTTGTTAGACACTCATCATGGACTTGCCAACGCTATTAATCTACCTTACGGTATGCAATTTAATTATGCGGGATTCGAAGATCGTTTTGATAAAATGGCAGTAGCGCTCGGTATTGGCAATAACGCTGGCGATAAAGTCGTAGACTATTTATTTGAACTGAATACGCGCTTGGATTTGCCTACCCGTTTATCATCCATAGGTGTGCAAAAGCAACATCTTGCACCATTGTCGGAACTTGCATACGCGGATTTCTGTCATCCTTCAAATCCGAAGCCGGTGACAACAGAAGACTTTCTTGCTATTTACGAAACAGCATTCTAATAAAAAAATAGTATGATCAAAATTGGTATAAGCGCCTGCTTCTTTTATCCTGACAAGGAACGTACTGTCTTTGGCCCTAAATCACTGAGCTATATGGAAAATGATATGGCCCGTTGGATAGGGAAAAAAGGTGTACTTCCGGTGCTGCTTCCCGATTTAGAGGAGGAGCTGTTGACGGATATTATTGATCAGATGGATGGTATCATCCTCCAAGGGGGGAGCGATATTGCTCCAGCGCAATACGGTGAGGATCCCATAGGGAAGTGGAGAGGAGACGCTTACCGGGATCAGTATGAACTAAAGATATTGGATTATGCGATCAGGAAGGAGAAGCCCATATTGGGTATCTGCCGGGGATTTCAATTGATGAATGTCTATTTTGGGGGTTCACTTTATCAGGATATTCCTTCACAGAAACCTGGAGCAGGAGCCCATCGGTCGGCAGAATTATACGATACGATTAATCATCCCATAAACTTTGTACCTGGAACCTTGCTTGGGAATTTGTATGGGCATATCTCTAATCCTAAGGTAAACACCGTACATCATCAGGCGGTCAAACAGCTTGGACAAGATTTGGAAGTATACGCTCATTCGGATGATGGTTTTATCGAGGCATTTGGATATACCAAAGCAGCTCCAGGTAAAGTGATGGGTGTACAATGGCATCCGGAGTTTTCTGCTACGCAAGCCGGAGAACTGTTGGATGAAGAATTGATTTTTAATGTTTTTCTAGAACATGCAAAACAACATAGAAATTAGAAACCCCGCTACGGGGGAGGTAGATGCTGTGATCCCTGTTATCACAGCATCCGAATTAGATACAGCGGTCGCTCTTTTAAAAAAAGGACAACTTTCTTGGGCAAAAGTGCCATTACAACAACGTTTAGACTGCATAATTGCGTTTGGACAGTTAATTCTGGCCAATAAACAAGAACTTGCCGAAATACTGACGAAGGAAACGGGAAAACCTATTACCCAGTCGCTAAACGAAATTGTGGGGGCGCAGAACCGTATCGAACATCTTCGGACAAATGCGGTTAAATGGCTTTCCGAGGAACTCATTATAACAACTGGGGCAACCCACGAAAAGATTGTGTATGAACCACTGGGGCTGATCGCCAATATTTCCGCATGGAATTTCCCTTATAATGTTGGGTTTAATGTATTTCTGTATGCACTTGTAGCTGGCAATGCCGTGCTTTATAAGCCATCGGAGTTTGCTACTGGTACAGGTATACAGTTTGAGAAATACCTGTATCAAGCGGGTATTCCCCAAGATGTATTCAAATGTGTTGTCGGAGACGCTGAGATTGGCCAGCAATTATTGGAGCTACCTCTGGATGGCTATTTTTTTACAGGGTCATATAAGACTGGTCTCCATATTGCGACCACAGTAGCGCATAAATTAGTTCCCGTCCAATTGGAACTAGGAGGGAAGGATCCGCTGTATGTTGCCGATGATATCGTAGATATTAAGAAAGCCGCCATTTCAGCAGCAGAAGGTGCATTTTACAACAATGGACAAAGCTGTTGTGCTGTTGAGCGGATTTATGTCTCGGACAAGATATACGATCAGTTTGTTGAAGCTTTTGTTGAAGAAGTAGCCTCTTATACCATTGGAGATCCGATGAAGCAAGATGTATTTATCGGGCCACTAACCAGAGCCGCTCAGCTGACTGTGCTTGATGCCCAAGTAAAAGACGCGCTTGCAAAGGGAGCAATCTTGCGCCTGGGGGGGCATACACTGGAAGATACAGGTTATTACTATGCACCTACAGTTTTTGAGCATTGCAATCACGACATGGAATTGATGAGGGAGGAGAGTTTCGGCCCGTTGATCGGCATCCAAAAGGTGACTTCAGATGATGAGGCGATCCATCTAATGCAGGATACCACCTATGGCCTGACTGCAGCCGTATTTTCAGCTGATCAGGATAGGGCCATGGCAATACTGGAAAAAATGAACACGGGAACAGTGTATTGGAATTGCTGTGATCGGGTAAGTCCCAACGTCCCTTGGTCTGGACGAAAAAACTCAGGGCTGGGATCAACCCTATCTGCGCAGGGAATCCGCGCTTTTGTTCAGCCCAAAGCATACCATCTGCGACCATAGTTTTTTGTCTAAAGATCGTTTGTAGGGAATTGATTCCCTAATTTCAAGGTTTTAAGCCGTTTTTTGAAAAAACGTCTGTTTATTTCTGTAAGGTTTAATACTGTCGTCTATGACATCGTATTAAACCTTACTTTTTAAATGGAATATCGTGATCTCAGGTAATATTCCCACTCGACTGGGGTAATCCAGGTAGCCGAAACCTACATTCACATAAAGTGATTGATGTTTTTCCTGATACAGACCGGCCCATTCACGATAGGCATATTTAATTGGGCTCCATTGATAATCTGGATTGCTAAAGCCGAATTGTCCCCCATGTGTGTGTCCACTAAAGGTGACATCGATCATCGGATATTTTGGTAATACCTCAGCCCTCCAATGTGACGGGTCATGTGAAAGGAGGAAGTTGATAGGTGAAGAAGGATCAACCTTGGACATGGCCAGATCGAGATCACCATAGTTGTGCGGGTTGTTCGCCCCCCAGTTCTCTACACCTACAAGCGTGATTTTTTCATTATTTACGACAATCTCCTTCGACTCGTTTAACAGGAGCTGCCAGCCAAGTTTGCGATGGATATCTTTTACATTGCTCAGGTTCTGCTGTTTGGTCAACTTACGCTTATTGTTGAAATGGAACCTATTAAAATGATAGTCCCCATAGTCGTGATTTCCCAAAATAGAAAATACACCCAAGGGGGCCGTTAATTTATCAAATATGGAGAGGTAGTCATCCATCTCATGGGCAAAGTCATTCACCAGGTCTCCTGTAAAGAAAATGATATCTGGCTTTTGTGAAAGCAATAGGCTTATACCCTTTTTTACGGCATTTAAATTATAAAGACTGCCAGCGTGTATGTCAGAAATCTGAGCGATGATCTTGCCCTCGAACGATTTTGGAAGATCGGGTAAAATCAAATTGACCTGTTTGATTTGGTAATCATAGAGATTGGATATAAAACCACGGGTTAAAGCGACTAAAGGGATACTACTTAACAAAAGACCACTTTTGATAATGAAATCAGATCTTCCTATGGTCTTTTTATTTGCATCTGGTATTGTGTTATCGTTTGTTAGTCGTCTGCCAATATTTCTAAAAAATATCGAAAGTATATCCACGCCGATGGAGAAAAGAAGGATTGTCTTTGCAAGCAATAATGAAATAGGGAAGAACATGAAACAAGCGGCGAAAAAATTGTTCCACTCGAAAAATAAATTCAAGAATATGCAGACATAAGAGAAAATACTCAATAACCACCAGATTACATTTGCGGTTAATGGTTGTGATTTCCATACGGCCAGTCTGCGTAACCTTAAATATATTAAAATATCAAAAAGAAGAAATATAAAGATGATTTTTAAGAAAGTGTATAGCTGTGGGATCATATAAAAGTTTGTTTGTCTGAACCAAATCTTGCCATAGGGCAAGCGTCTTGACTAAATAATTTATTTATCTTGTATTCTTGTTAAAAATAGTAAATATGAACACAAAATTTGAAGCTGGGATTAATATCGCCATAAAAATTCCCAAAAATAAATATGAAAAGACGGTAGCTTTTTACAGGGATATTCTGAAATTGGATGTCGAGGAGAAGCCGATCGATAATCCAACAGTCTCCAGGACACATGAGGTGAAATTTGGGCACAATATTATTTGGCTGGATTGTGTAGATAACTACACCCATTCCGAAACTTGGTTGCAGCTTACTGTTCCGAATGTTGCTGAAGCGACCGATTATCTATTGTCAAGTGGGGTGGAAACCTGTGACGAAATTGAGGAACTTCCGGAAAATATGCATTGGATTACCGACCCTGCTGGTACCGTGTTCAATTTGCAGCAAAAGCGATAAAATGCTGATTTCAGGCTATGTTGTTAGCATCAGTTTATTCTTGGTGTTCAGCAATAGCGCTGTTTCCCAGCAGGTGAAAGTGTGATAACATTACTATAGGTACTATGATTGTTGGAAGCAAGACATAAGGAAACTGTAATACAGCAATATTAGGTTGATCAAATGCTATTGACTGTAAAGGTAATGGTGATGATAATATACCAATGACCACAACAGCTAGTAGTGAACAGATACCCAAAATATTCCATGCTTTGAAAAATGCAGATGTTAGTATTTTTGGATTGAAGCTACTAAAGATTAAAAATAGAACGGCAGTAATGCCGAAAAATAGATCATAGTTCCAACCCAAAAATGTCATTTCTATAGGCAGCATTTTATGCTTAAAAAGTTGAAAAATAATGAATTCAATAGGGAGTCTGATGATATGGATACCAAGCAGATAATAAGCGTTCAAGCTTAAATTTTTTGATAATCTATAGTAACTGATACTCAGTAAGAGCGCGCTCACCAAGACAAGTACAAAAGTAGGTGGGAAAATCAGAAAAATATTAAGGGATGACACCGCTGAGAGTGCAAATGCCCATATCGCAATAGGAATCACCACCATTTTATTGGGAGAAGCGAGTCCAAATAAAATGAGGCATGCTAAAGTGGAAACGGAAAAAACAACAGGCATAGAAATGCAGATTTATGATATAAAACTACAAGAAATTCACTTTGAAATACTTGTCCTAGGGCAAGTATTTTGACTCTCAGAAAAATTATCGTATAGTTTTACTAACCTATGCCGTTGGTCGAATCTTAAATTTAATTGATTTGACGACGAGGGTAAATCATCTTGACTTTGTCTTAATAATAAAACAGGTAAGATGAAAGCAGACAAAACTATTCTATGTATCGTAATATCTATTTTATTGATGGTCACTGGATGTAGAAAATCGGAAAACGCCATTCAGGAAGATCATATTGCTACTCAACAGATAGATTCCTATTTGAGTTCATTGATTGATACGGCGGGTATTCCAGGAATTGCGATAGCACTTACAAATGGGCAAGATGTTATATACGCGAAAGGATTTGGGTTTGCTAATATACAGGCTAAAGAGAAACTTACTCCTTCACATTTTTTTCATGTCGCCTCAATATCTAAAACATTTACAGCAACTGCCGTTATGCAATTAGCTGAGCAAGGAAAACTTGATATCAACAGGCCCTTAATTCATTACTTACCGTATTTTAAAATGAAAGATCCGCGGTATAGAAAAATTACTATAAAACAAATGCTCAATCATACTTCGGGTATCCCAGATGTTACAGATTATGAATGGGAAAAAGCGGAATCAGACGAAGGGGCACTAGAACGGTATACACGGAGCTTGGCTGATTCTATATTGATGTATGATCCGGGCTCAGGTTTTAATTACAGCAACATTGCCTTTGATGTATTAGGAGATGTGGTCGCTAAAGTTTCTGGTGTATCATTTGAAAAGTATGAAGAAGAAAATATTCTAGTCCCTCTTGACATGGACAAAAGCAATTTTTATTACCCTAAGATGAGTAAGGATTTGCAGACCGTGCCCTATACGGGCAGCTCACAGTCCATAAGTATGGTATATCCCTATAATCGGAAACATGCACCTAGTTCCACATTAACTTCAAATGTATTAGAGCTTTCACATTGGGCAATTGCAAATATGTATGAAGGAAGATATAAAAATAGACAAATTATCACACCGTCCACTTTTAAGGCAATGACAAGCCCTTCTGTGACTGTTGATCCGGCTCAGGGATTATCAGTGGGACTATGCTGGTTTATTTATCCCTATAGAGGCTATGTAAATTATGTCCATGAGGGAGGAGATATTGGCTATAGGAGCATACTCTCGTTAATTCCCGAAAAGAAACTAGGCGTTGTTATACTTAGCAATACAGATCATATCGATATTCAACAAGTGTATTTTAAGATAGTGGATATATTATTGGCCGATAAATCATAAATTTAAGTTTATAACAGGATAATAAGATGCCTAAAGGCTCAACCTTTTTTCTTTCAGCCATTTTGATAGGTGGTTGGCGACTTCAATATTATTGAGGTCAGAAAAGGGGAAGTGTGTATTTCCATGAATACCGGCCTCGGGAAGATGGACGACAGTGGCGTCACCCCCATGTTTATTGATTGTTGCCGCCCATATTCTGGCCATTTCTAGTCCCGAACGCCAGTGATCCATATTCCAGACTTTGCTGGTCTGTTTGGCAATATTATCTCCGTAGTAAATCACGATGGGAATTTTGGTGAGTTTTTCGAAATCTGCTAATGGAATTTCAACAGCTTTGAGCTCACCAAAAAGTCCTGTGGATTGGATTGGTTGTGGCAGTTCGCCTTTCGGAAACATGAAGCTGCTATATGGTTCAAAAGCGACAACGGCTTTAACTCGGCTGTTTTTAATTGCCGTAGACCATCCCGGGCCGCCACCTTGTGAATGCGTTACCAATATACCAGCACCTATTTTATCAAACAATGTAGAGAGTGCTCCAGCGATCACATTACTGTCAAATGGTCCTGTATTGGGTGTCATCTGTCGATAAAATTGTTCCAGCGATGCGGTATCCCGTGGGAACTGTACATTTGGAAAATAGTCAGGATAATTGCCAATACGAAATTGTGTGAACCAAAACTGTTCATCTGCAATAGGTTTGATAGTTGTTTCGACCATACTTCTACCCGCATCTCCACGTCTGGGCTGGTCAACTAAATATACCGGGAACATCCTGCGTAAAAAGATATTTTGAAATCCCTCTCTGCCATCGGGAGTTGTTTCCCAGGTCTTTTTTGACTGTCCTGCGCCATGTAAAAATACCAATGGATATTTTCGGGCCTTCTGGGGTATCTGGTAATAGACATAGGCATGGTCTGCATGAAATGTCTGCCCCTGAGGAGCTAAGGCATTACTCAGATCGAACTTCCCTTCTTCCATTTTCTTTGTTCCACCAATTGCAAAACTGCCTTGTTCTTCAATAACCATTGGCTTTTGCTTATTTTGAGCATTGGCTGATGAGAACATTGCGAGGGTTACTACTATTGTTGCCATTTTATTTGATAATGTCATTTTCATCTATATCAATTTATTTTCCAGTCTTGTAATCAATCCCGAGGATCGATACAATTAATCCGTTTCTTCCGAGTGAATGCTTTTCCTTCAGGATATTACCTAAAGTTTAACGCATTCTTGTCTTCAGGATCTTATTGAAATTATATCTTTTTCAAAATTGCGAAATACGCTAGTATATAAAGTTATATAAGTTACTGAAATAAATACCATTATTACTGTTCATAGGAAGGTAACAAAATGATCAAAGACAAGTTCCGCAAGCGATAAACCACACAAAAATTGGATACCTTGCTATTTTCTGGATAGAAGATGAGCTGATAAAGCTATGCTATTGTTAATAAACTTTTGGGATTGATGGGATATCAGTTATTATTTGTATCTTTAGGAATAAGGTTTGTTATTCATATAACCCCATTCGACAAACCAAACATGATAAAAGCTTCTCGTTTTATCTTTAAATTTCTCCAATTATATCATCGTGAAATTTTCTGTTTAGAACCAACCACACTCAAGTTTAATCCCCACAATTCATGTACCCATGGTTATGGGACACACCCTCACAATGTAAACAATATAAGTTATGAGTAAAGATCAAAAAAAGGAAAAAAGTACGAAAGAGAAAACACAGTCGTCATATCAAAAAGAAAAGGACTCAATTTCAAAAGATCTAACAGATAATGTCTTTCGTAAAAAAAAGAAATAGGCAATTGTAGAAGATAGCTTGACTTAATGGTAGATTATTAACTTGGAGCGAGTATAAAGAGTGGAGTATTAGACCAGGCTTTTGCTCGCTCTTTTGATATAAAATTTTAAACGCTCTTAGCTATTAAATTAGCCTTCTATCATAAGATTGAGTGTGTTTCGTTTTCGCCCATTGAACGTGAATTGACTAGGTATGTTGACGAATTGCTAAAGTCTATAGGTGAATGCATTGATATTCATTCCTGCACCTACAGAAGCAAATAAGATGATATCATTTTTATTGAATGAATGTCCTTCAATTTTTCCCTGCCTAATTAAATCATAAAGTGTTGGAATAGTTGCAACACTGCTGTTCCCAAATTTATGAATAGACATCGGCATGATATCCTTGGGCGGCTGCATATGATATAATCCATAGAATCGCGAAATAATGGCCTCATCCATTTTCTCATTGGCCTGATGAATTAATATCTTTTTTATGGCATTAATGTCAAGATTAGCTTTCTCTATGCAGACTTGCATGGCTAAAGGAACCTTACTCAGAGCGAATTCATATATCTTTCGTCCCTTCATCTTAATGTAACGGGTGCCTTCTTCATGTTGGCTGTTAAAGGAGCCACCAAAATAAAGATAGTCGGCCTCATCAAATGCATAAGTTGCACTTTCAAAAGATAGTAATCCTGCCTCCTCTGTTGTCGCTTCTACGATAACTGCGCCTGCACCATCAGCATAGATCATTGAATCTCGATCGTATGGATCTACGACACGGGAAAGAGTCTCGGTACCGATAACCATACAGCGTTTAGCCATGCCTGATTTGATAAACGCATTAGCTTGTATCACGCCTTCATTCCAGCCCGGACAACCGAATAAAAGATCATAGGCGATACAATGTGGATTTCGTATACCTAATTTTTTCTTGACTCGTGTTGCCAGACTGGGAACAGTATCCGATTGAACTTTTCCATAGGGTACATCGCCATAGTTATGTGCGACGATAATATAATCAAGTGTCTCTTGATCGATGCCTGCATTAGTGATTGCCCGCTCTGCGGCAATAGACGCTAGATCAGAAGCAACCTGATCATTATTTGCATAACGACGTTCCTCAATGCCAGTAATATCTTTAAACTTACCTATAATGGATTCAGGGTATTTGATAGGCTCACCAGCCTCATCCAAAAAAATACGATCTTCAAAATTCGCGTTATTGATTTTATTGTCCGGAAGATAGCTACCTGACCCAATAATTTTTATATTCATTAATTTCCCTCCGTTTCTCAATTATTGAGTTGGTTTCTGTATTGTTCTTTGTGGAAAGCAGCAATTGGTTACGATGCCCAGTGATTTATAAATTTCAATGTAGACATTTTCTTGACCGAGCCTTCTTTTGCTTAATTTACCAAAATTATTTAAGATATCGCTATACAAGTTAAATAAAAGAGAACTTGCTCATTGTTTTCGGAATATATGCTGGAAATGCATACCAAATTCATAATGAGGGACCACGCATTTCGAGATCTTTGGGCCTCAGATAAACACGGTAAGCTGCCTGTCATCGTGATTTCGGGAAGTAACATCTTACATAAATTTACTCCATCGGGGCGGATATCAATCGTGTTATGGCAGCTATCGATCTGTACAAAATAGTTTTTATTTTATTTGCAGATTTACGTTAGGTGAACCTCTGATTTTTGTAGGTACTATCATGTAATTTAGCTGAAAATGAGTTATATAAAAAGCGTTGTTCTTGATCAAAAAAATGGGTGATCAAAAAATAATCAAATCAAACAATAAGATACCTACTGAACTAAGAGATACCATGCGATGGAAAAACTACGTATTCTACCTGCGTACTTAAGGAATAGCTTATGTAGCGTGTTTTTTTATGTAAAAATATCTTGCTGTAAATAAGTTAGATATAAGAATTTTTATCTGTTTTTTTGAATACGCAAAAAGGCTACAGTATCCCAGTTTGATATTTGTGACAACGAAAAAGGAAAAACACATAAAAGTATCAAACATGGAAACAAAGATAAAAAATAGGCTAAATGAAATAGCGGAAATAGAAGGTATAAGTATACTGTTTGCTTGTGAATCGGGGAGTCGTGGTTGGGGATTCTCTTCAACAGATAGTGATTATGATGTCCGGTTTTTCTACATAAGGAAACCTTCAGATTATTCCAGCGTTTTTCCGTTGGAAACAGAATTGCGCTATCCGATATCTGGAGAACTGGATATATCCGGTTGGGATCTAATTAAAGTACTGACGTTGTTGTACAAAAGCAATGTTAGCCCATTCGAATGGATACAGTCACCAATTGTATATCATGAAACTTCCGGATTCAAAAAGGGTTTTCTGCCATTGATCGAAGACTATTTTAGTGCGCGCAGACAAGCGCATCATTATCTGGGAATAGTTCGCAGTAAGACCAGCGATCTCTGCGGTGAGACTATACGACTCAAGACCCTATTTTATATCTTGAGATCTTTGCTGGCAGCAGAGTGGTGTATCACCCACCGTTCTTATGCACCAATGGCTTTAGTCGATCTATCTGGATTAATGCCTGAGGGGATACGAACCGAAGTCGCGAAATTAGTACAATTGAAGAGTGAGGTAGACGAAGGTTTCAACTTTAGCTGTCCCGCAATAATAAAAGATTATCTGGAAGAAAGATTTAATCATTTGGAATATGAAGTGCATGATCTTCCAATGGTTAAGCTCCATAAGGAGGGGCTAGAAGATTACTTTAAAACTATACTGAAATGACTATACATGAACTTAGGGATAAAGGACTGATCTTGTTTAAGGCAGTGGTCGGAAGTCGGGCTTATGGACTGGCGACCGCTACTTCGGATACAGATATCAAGGGCGTCTTTTATTTACCGCGCGAATATTTTTTTGGAAATAAATATATTGCTCAAGTTGCCAATTCGAGTAATGATGAGGTTTATTATGAATTGGGGCGTTTTGTGGAACTCCTTTCCAAAAGCAATCCCAATATATTGGAACTTCTGGCTAGTGCCGATGAATGTCTCTTATACAAAGATCCGATCTTTGAACGGTTTAAGATTCAGGAATTTATGACTCGCGAGGCGGTAACTACTTTTGCCCAATACGCAATGGTTCAGGTACATAAGGCGAAAGGATTGAACAAGAAAATTAACAACCCCATGGACAAGGAACGTAAAAGTTTGCTTGATTTCTGTTTTGTAATCGAAGGGAATGGTAGCCAACAGTTAAAACAATGGCTGGTCAATCGCCAATGGAAACAGGAAAATTGTGGTTTGGCAAAGATAGATCATACCAAAGGTATGTATGCATTGTTTTATGATTTGACAGGAAAGTTCGGATACAAAGGTATTATCTCATCCACAGCAAGCGATGAGGTCTCCTGTAGCTCGATTGCAAAGGACCAAACGTCTAGTGCTTATCTCTTTGTTAACCATGAAGCCTATTCTTCCTATTGTAAGACTTACAATGAGTACTTTACTTGGGTGGCCAAACGCAATGAGGTTCGTTTTCAGGGCACAGTGGGCCATGGTCAGGGGTATGATGCCAAAAACATGATGCACACGATCCGCTTGTTGGAACAGGCAAAAGAGATTTTGTTCAATGGTGAATTGCATGTACATCGACCAAATAGGGAAGAGCTCCTGCTCATTAAAAGTGGAACATACAGTTATGAGGAACTTTTTCTGCGCTCCCAACAGCTTTTTAAAGAGATACAGGATCTTTCTTTATCGAGCATGCTTCCAGCGGCATCGGATCAGGCTATGCTGACAAAACTTTTGGTGGAATTACGGGAAGAACTCTACCGCTGATGTTTGTCCTACTTCGAGGCGCAACTTCATCGATTGATTGAAGTTCGCCTCAAGTTGCGATAGATCTCTACAATCGATATGTGTGGTCTATTCAAGAAGCTTAATTTGAAATTAATGATGCTGCAAATAATCGATTATTTTGGACAGATATTAAGTCCTACCCTCCGAATCATAAATCTATCTGGTATTCAGGATCATTACTTACTATATTTATAAAGCAAATTAAAAGTGCATATTTCGGTTGCTGGAAAGGCTATGAGTAAAATTGAATAATGGTATTTTGGGGTTTAAGCCGTTACAAGGGATCTTATAGCGTACCACAAGACTCGGTCAGCATTTGTCAAAATATGCCAATTGAAAAAGAATAATAAAAACATTTCAAAACAGATGAGTTACGATATTTCACTATACAGGACTGAAACAAAGGTAAGGGAGGAAAATGCTCATGATGCGGATTTTTTCGAAAAAGAGGAAAACCTTGTTCCTTTTACTGGACAACAGTCTCAAGAGCTTAAAGAGCGACTTTTAAGCTACAACTACAAGATCACAGGAGAGGATGATCATGGTCTACATTTTAACCATTCCGATGGTGATTTTGGCACTGCCTTATTAACAGGAAATGCCCTCTACTTTACAGCAAGCTGGAATGAAAACTCAATTTTTGAAGTAGGAATGGTCGCTTCAGAATTTACTGACAGTGGGGAATACGCAAAGTATGATTTCCAGCGTGGGGAATGGGAGGTATGGGAATGATCAAGCGTTCGCATAAATTATTTTCGGTATTGCGTTAAGGTGATACCTGTTTGTTTCTTAAAATAACGTGTCAAATACGAACTGTCTTCAAAATTGAGACGGTAGGCAATCTCTTTAATGGATAAATCTGTGCTGCGTAGGAGAGCTTTTATTTCCAATGTAACCTGTCTATCTATCAATCCTTTTGGAGAGTCATTCAAGAAATCTTTGATGATTTGTGATAAATAAAATGGGGTAAGGTTTCATTCTAATAGGTTTGCGTGTCACTTCAAAATATATGTTGGGACTGTATTATTAAACTCTATATATAGATATATCAGCTTCACTCACAATGAGGCTGATATATTCTGGTAAATACTCTTTTTTTTCTTTTGTTGTCTGACCATGTTTATTTGCATGAAGGGCTAGAAATAGTTTGTTTAGATCAGGAATCACTTTCTATGGTCAATGACATTAAAATTGTAGTAGGGGCTAAGAATATTATTGTTCTGATCTATGGGGCTTGCCTGTATTCCATTCGCTGTTGGCATAAGCTTAAAGTTATGATAATCAATTTTTGAGCCTTTGAAAGGAGGATCTAACGTTATAGTACTGTCAGTGGTCTTGTACCTTCCATATGAAATATCCGAGCCAACCAAAAATACACTTTCATAAATGTAAGTACTATCACTCCGTAGCCTAATACCAATACCATTTATATCACCGTTAAAATATAATTCCATGAAAACAGGCCTATTGAGTTCCTTTTTTACACTATGATTTAGTAAAAAGGCAGTGATCGTGATACATACGCACACAAGTGTTAGCAAAAAAGAACCTAACTTTTTACTCGTTTTGTATCCTTGGACATCCTTGAAAATTACAAAAATGGTTAATAGGATATCACATATTAGAATGAATATCCAAAAGAAATCAGCTATAAAAGAAGTTCCATACTGCTGTTGATTAATATAACGGAGGCTTATAAAACCTAAAATCGCGACAATAATAGTTCTTGTAAAACTCATAAGAATTCAGATTATATTTTTGACTATTTTAATCATTCAAGTTTAAAAATCAATTAAAATACATTAATTTTCATTTTTTTTACATTGTGAATTGGATAAATATTTTGTTCTTGGTTCAAGCTCTAACTAAGTGGTTTTACATTAGCCATTGGAAAAGGCTAAAACACGGATATTCTTATAATTTTTATATTATTGTAACACCATAAAAATCTAGAGACCAGCTGTTCGATATTCTGTAGGTGTTTTCCCTGTCCATTTTTTAAATGCCCGAACGAAAGCACTTGGCTCAGCATAGCCCAAAATGGTTGAAATTTCTTTTATGGAAGAATTACTGTTTTGCATGTAATGGACAGCCAGTGACTTACGCACCTCCTCAGCAATTTGTACATAAGAAGCTCCCTCATCCTTGAGTTTACGTTGTAAAGTCCTTACACTGACATTGAAATTTCCGGCTACCGCTTCGATCGAGAGTGAGTAAAGGTAAGAGTTCGCTAGAAGGTAGTTGAATATCCTCTTGGAAAGAGCACCTGTTAACTCGTTTGGATTTTGCAATTTGTTCATTTGGTTAATGCGCAAAGTTTGCACCTCATAGTTGGCTGTAATGATCGGAAAGTCCAGGTATTCTCTGGGAAATTCTACCGTATAATGTTCTGCTTTTCCTATTGGACATTTCAAAATTATCTCATAGTCCATGTAGCGATCTTTCTGAAAGCTTGGTAGACCAACCTTCGTGGGTTTCAGATTTTTAAGCAACAGCCCTTTCAATTCATAAATTGTAAACGCTATCAGGAAGTCCCCGAATTGTCTTTGGGTCATCTGGAAATGGTCAAAACCTACATTTTTAAGGTATTGGATGACACATGTTTTAGGTCCGAGTTCTATTTCCATTGTATAAAGATCCGTGACTACGTGCATCATCGATCGTACTTGTAGCAGGGCATCTTTCACGGTGCTGCTCGTTTGGATAATCTGTCCGACAATATTTAGCGCCGCTAACTGCATTGTGGCTCCAAAATGCAAGCCTATCAGCTCATCTTTGGAAAACTGAACAATGTTCTTCCACAGATTTTCCACCTGTTGATCGGTGATATCAAACTTGGAGCCATTCATTAACTGGGCAATCGAAAACCCTGATAATGCAGTAATTTTAGCATTATCTAGCCCACGCTCGCCACAAAAGGCAATTAAGGCTTGCAACATGGTCTGTCTATAATTCATACTGTAAATCTAATGATATGTTTTACAGTTTGTATCTGATTGTCGCATAATGTCAATACCCTGTCGCTTATAGATAATCCAAAGCCGTCCGTACAGCAGTACTTTTGAGTAACAAAAAGATAGAAATTATGACACTAAAAAATGTATTGCTGACCAATGCGATCAGCTCAGGAATGACCGGGATCTTATTAGCGACCATGCCTTCTTTATTTACACAACTATTTAAAACACCACACAGTAGCCCATTTACCTTGGTGGGAGGTTTTCTGATCGTGTTTTCTGTATTTGTACTGGCAACGGCTATGAAGAAAATTATCTCGAAAAGCTGGACCAAATTTATCATTACGCTAGATGTTATTTGGGTTATTGCCAGCGTTATTGCTGTCATCTCCTTATTTTATACAATCAGTATTATAGGTTCTGTTATGATCCTAGCTGTTGCCGTATGGGTTGGAATGATGGCTTATTTGCAAAACAGAAATCTAAACACTATTTGAGATGGAAAATATCAATGCATTTGTGGATACCTTCCTAGCTAGCTTGCAGCGGCGAGAACTGAAAAACCTGGTTGATCTTTTTGCTGAAGAGTTTTACCTGGAAATTCCGGGCAATACAGCAAAGATAAAATGGCTGGGATCGAGAAGGTCGAAACCGGAGGTGGAACAACTTTTTAAGTTACTATGGTCAGCTGTTGAACCTGTAAGCGCAGCTATACAGACAGTATTGACCAACGAAGATCAGGCTATTATAAAAGGGAATTTTACCTCCAAGATGTTGGAAACAGGAAGGTTGGTCAGTTCTGTATTCTTTATTCACTTGAGGATACACAACCATAAAATTATCGAATATACGCTCTTAGAAGACAGTTATGCGGTTTCAGAGGCTTTGCTATAAAGGTTGCCTTGTCTAATGAATAGGATAAAATGTATAAATTCAATTAAGAATTTATACATTTTATATAAGGAGGGTCTGTACCAACTGAACAGTTATATGCAATCTAGTTAACCGAAACAATTAGCAAACCAAAAATAGTATTTGGCTAAAAAAGTATGGTTTTTGTATTCTTGTATATGTGTAAAAATTAATATCTTTATTTTATATAGACCATTTTTCATAAATAAATGCAGGATTTTAATCAAGCCCCCTTCCTATGGAATGAATTGCGATATGCAATAGCGTTCGATCGAAGTCAGGTTGCATTTAAAACCTTATTCAAAAGTTTTCACCCCGATCTATATGAGTTTGGTGTCGCCATAATTAAGTCGTCGGAACCGGTAGAAGATATTATCTCAGAGATATTTATGAAATTGTGGCTATTGGAAGATAAGTTAATGGAAATAGAAAATATTAAAACTTATCTCTTTAGGTCTGTTAGAAACAATGCCATAAAATATCTTGAAAGACAACCCTCTCATGTTGATATTTCTGAGATTATTGATTTCAATTATCAATCTCCAAGTGTTGAACAGGAATATATATCAAATGAGAATCTGAAAATTATACAACAAACTATTGAGGAACTGCCTTCAAAATGCAAAATGGCTTTTACCCTCGTAAAAGACCTTGGCTGTACGTACCACGAAACGGCCGCTATTATGGAAATTTCCAAAAATACGGTGGATCGGCATATACAGCTTGCCCTGCGTCGCCTAAGAGAATCAATTTCTTTAAAAAAAATAAATAGCTAGTATACAGTTGTTTGAAGTTTTATTTCATTTTCAATTGGTGACATTCATCCTCTTTTGGCTCTTATTTTAAAGAATCAAAAGGAACTATGAACCAAGATCAATTTCTAGATTTATTAAACAGACAGCTTGAGGGAAGACTAAATCCTGAAGAAAAGCGGCTTTTGGAGAAATTGATCAATGAAGATAGTCGAAATAAAGTTCTTTATAATTTTATTGTAAGTAAAGTTCAATCTTCGCGATCGAGTATCCCAAATACTGAATCCGCATTTGATCAAATATGGCAACAGATAGAAAGCACTGAGTCAGAAATCAACACAGTGAAATCCGAGGAGATCGCGACTCCGTCGTTACGCTTATCTTTATTTGAGACGCTGAAATTAAAAGTTAAGCAAGTGGGCTATCCTTTTTATTTAGCCGCTGCCTCTGTGCTAGTTATCCTTTCCACCGGCATTTGGTGGTATAAACATCAAGCGAGATCCATTGAGTATGGAATGCATTATAGTAGTGCTAAAGGAGAGAAGAGAATTCTTAATCTTCCAGATGGCAGTACGGTCTGGCTGAATGGAGATAGTAAACTTTATTTGGCCAAAGGTTTCAACAAAAAGGATCGTCATGTCAAATTAATTGGCGAGGGTTTCTTCTCGGTAGCGAAAGACAAAAGGCATCCTTTTATTGTGTCATACAAAGACGCTGAAGTGAAGGTTCTTGGCACCAAGTTCAATATCAGAGCATATCCTGACGAGCATAAAATACAGACCTCACTCGTAGAAGGTGCGATCGAAATGACAGATAGAACGAATGGCGAAACCTACCGTATGATACCGGGTGAAAAAATAACTATTGCGGAAAAATTAGTTCAGCAGGCCTTGCGAAAAACTCGCATTCCATTGGTACAACGTACAGAACTCCAAATTCAAGAAGGGGAAAAAATGCCATCGGAGACTTTGTGGCTTGAAAATAAGCTCTCGTTTGAAGGCGATCCGATGTCTATCGTCGCTTCTAAAATTAGCAAATGGTATAATCGAAATATTATAATTAACAATACGGAGCTTGAAAATACGACGTTCACAGGAACTATGGAAGGTTATAATCTTGACATGGCTTTAAAGACTATTACACTGGCTAATCCAGCTATACGTGTTAAACATGAAAATGACACAATTATTCTATATTAACCCTAAATAAACGATGAATAAAGACTACACATAACCCATCAAAAAAAGGATACACCGGTTGATGTATCCTCTAAGTTCATGAAATAAAGAGTACAAGGTCCCTGAGAAAGATAATGTACTCTATGGTTCCATAATCAAATTAAAACTATGAAAAATAATTTACATGGTCAGGTATTTTTTGCACGAAAATCAAGTACCATTAAATATGCATTAATGACAAAATTAACGCTAGCGCTCACTTTTGCATTTACCGTAAAGGTTTTCGGAATAAGCACCAAAGCTCAAGAGAAGGTATCTTTAAAAATCAGGAATACTGATCTTAAAACTGTGTTGAAAACAATTGAAAAGCAAACCAAAGTTAAATTCATCTATTTTGACAATGTTGTAGATGATAAAAACCTACCTTTAATCTCTGTCGAAAATCAAAATTGGAACAATGCTTTGGCGCCATTGCTGAATAGATTTCAGCTTCGAATGGAAAACACGAGCGAGAATACTTATGTGATAACCGTTAATGCTAAATCACTACAAGGTCTCGATATCAAAGGAAAAGTTGTGGATCGTCAGGGCTTCCCGCTATCTGGTGTAACCTTGGTTGAAAAGGACAAGGATCGCGGTACAAGTACCAATGACAAAGGCGAATTTACGCTCAGAGTAAGTGGCCCCAATGCAGTACTGCTCGTTAGTAATGTCGGTTTTATAAGTCAGGAAGTTTCAGTTAGCCAGTCTTTTATGGCGATTACCT
>PJTS01000244.1_pt1 | contig 47433 bp, 37 predicted proteins | sample 1512251 | NCBI WGS metagenome assembly PJTS01 (sample SAMN08177686, study PRJNA422409) | Soil metagenome, whole genome shotgun sequencing project. | isolation source: Soil (2) enriched on wood chips: alkali lignin treatment | place: USA: Madison | collected 2015-01-15 | reverse complement strand
CCGCCGTGGGCGCTGCCGGCGGCGGCGACGCAGATGGGCTTTATGAGCCGCACGAAAGACGGTTCCGTCGACAATGCGAACGCCCTGCGCTTTGAGGATAAGGCGGGAGGCGAGCAGGTGTGGATCCAGGCCGAGCGCAACATGGACACCAGCGTTAAGAATGATGAAACGCACAGCGTCGGTGGCGAGCGCAGCCATTACGTTAAGAAAAACGAGCTGCATCGCGTGGAGGCTAATCAGATCCAGGCGGTGAAAGGTGGAACCGAGATCCTGACGGGGAAAGGCAAGCTGGATGCGGCGGTGGAGCAGTACGTTATCGCTTCCGGAACAAAGCTGAGACTTGTCTCCGGCGAGAGCGCCATTGAGCTTAACGCGAACGGCAAAATTAGCCTGATCGGCAAAGAGTTTAACTTCTTTGTTGAAGGGGATGGCCATATCACGACGGGCGGAAAGCTGCACCTGAATACCTCGGGAACCAAGCCGGGCACCACGGCGCCGGGCGCGGGGCATAAAGGGGATATTGATGCGGCGGTGCAGGCGAAATTCACGCCGCCGAAAGAATAACCGCTTTCTGTCTGCCGCCATGTTGTCCATAACGGTCCTTAAAATTCTTCAGCATTCTTAGACACGGATTCACCAATGAAATATACCCTCCAGGAAGGTTCGTTTTCCCTTTTCCCTGCGGCCTGGCAGGATAACAGCATGAACATTATTCGCGATGACGAAAGCGGGCTGTCCGTCGTGGTCAGCCGCGGCGTTATCCCGGATGGCAGCGATTATGAGAAAGAGTTCCACCGCCAGTGGGACGTGATGCGCCCTCAGATGGGCGAGGTCGTTCAGAGCGAGTTCCAGGGTGTGAAAGCCGGGCCTGACGGCAACATCAGCGGTCTGGAAGTTGAAACCAACTTTGACCATAACGGCCAGCGCCTGTGGCAAAAACAGCTGGCCGTGCAGACGCCAGGCAAACCGGTGTTGATGATTTTTACCCTCTCAGCGCTCAGAGCATTTACTGAAGAGGACGAGGTGCGCTGGAGCGCGCTTAAGCAGAGCCTGACGCTAAACGACAACCGGAATGTGTAAGGCATGAGCGATAACAACGCGGCCCGTAAGGGCGACGAGATTATTCACTCCAGCATTTTTGCGGACATCACCAGCATTGTGGCGGAAGGCGCCGCTTATGCGGTGATTGGCGCGGCGGTGGGTGCCGCCGCTACAGTGGCCGCGCCATTGCTGGGGGCAGGGGCGGCAGCCGCAGGCGTGGCGGCGATTGGATCCAGCTGTCTGTTAAGCGGCATCATTGGCGGCGTGCTGGCAAACGTGGCGGGGATCACAGACGATATCAGCAACGCCGCCGAAGGGCTAGGCAACGCGCTTTTCCCGCCGTCGCCTGCGGGTAAAATCACCACCGGCTCCAGCAACGTTCTGACGAATGCGATCCCCGCCGCACGCGCGGCCGGAACGCTGACGCCAGCAGATACCCCTTCACCTGAGCCGCAGTCTCCGGGCAGCTTTGCCGATTACGCGGGCATGCTGCTTTCCGCTGCCGGACAGTTTGGCAGCGAAATGTGGCAGCCGAGCGTGGCCTCTGCCGCCGCGGGGACCTCGCCGCTGGAAGAAGACAAGGTGGCGTGTGAAAAGCACTCCGGACCGCAGTATCTGGCGGAAGGCTCGAAAAGCGTCTTCATCAACGGCCAGCCTGCGGTGCGTGCGAAAGATCGCACCACCTGCGAAGGGACTGTTTCCGATGACGTTTCCCCGAACGTGATCATCGGCGGCGACACGCTCACGGTTCGCGATATCAAAAGCGGCAAAACGCCGGGTCTGGCGCTGGGGATGATTGCGCTCTCCCTGCTCCGCGGCCGTCCGGGCAAGATCCTGAAAAACATGCCCTGCGCGCTGGCGGCAGCCGGCGGCGGGATGCTGGCCGATATGGCCGTCAATGCCGTGTTTGGCTCCTCGCACCCGGTTCACGCCGCCACCGGCGTGAAGGTGCTGAATGACGACGACGAACTCGATTTCTCGCTGCCAGGGCGATTCCCGCTTCGCTGGCAGCGCAGCTACAACAGCCTGACCACCCGCGAAGGGCTGTTTGGTCTGGGCTGGGCTACCGCCTTTGACAGCTATCTGACGCTGGAAGAAAACAACGCCACCTGGTTCGATGAAACCGGGCGCGAGCTGAGCTTCGAGCTGCCGCCTGTTGACCGCGCGTTTTACAGCATCAGCGAAGGTATCATTATCCGCCGTAATGAGAGCGGCGACGTGGCGATTGCTGACGATGACGGCGCGGTGTGGCGTCTGTACAAACCGACACGCGCAAACCCCTTAATCCTGCGTCTGGCCTCCCTCAGCGATGAATACGGCAACGCGCTGCAGACGGAGTGGGACGAGCAGGGCAGGCTGGTCGGTCTTCACGACGAGCCGCGGGCGATAGACGTCACCCTGCGCTATGAAGATGAACGATTCCCGCAGCGCGTGACCGCTGCCAGCCATTTCGACGGCAACCGAATCTGGCCGCTGATGCAGTGGGGCTACGACGCGCGCGGACAGCTGGCGAGCGCGACGGATGCCTCCGGCGTGGTGACGCGTGAATACCGTTATAACGAGCACGGGCTGATGGTCTGGCACCGGATGCCGGGCGGTCTGGAGAGCGAATACCGCTGGAAAAAATTCGATCACTGGCGCGTAGTGGAAAACCGCACCAGCACCGGCGACGGTTGCCGCTTTAGCTACGATTTGGCCGCCGGGCTGACGACCGTTGAGCACTACGACGGTCAGACGCGCCGCCACTACTGGAACGCGCAAAATCTGATAGTCCGCTACGTTGACGAGCGCGGCGAGAACTGGCGCTACGCGTGGGATGACAACGAACTTCTGACGCGTCGCATCGATCCGCTCGGTAACGCCGTCACCTTCGTCTACGACGAAATGGGCAACCGGGTTCAGGAGACCGATGCCGACGGCAATACGCGCGCTACCACTTGGCTTGAGCACCGCGCGCTGCCGTCTGCGATTATCGAAGCCGACGGCAGCGCCACCCGGTTCTGGTACGACGAACATCACGGGCTGAAGCGCGTGGTGGATCCGATGGGACAGACCACACAGCTGCGCCGGGACGAGTTCGGCCAGGTCGTTGAAGAGATAGATGCCGCCGGCAACAGCCGCTACCAGGAGTACAACGAGGCGGGACAGCTGGTGCGCGCGACGGACTGCTCTGGTCGCACGACCCGGTATCACTATCATCCGCTGGGCTGGCTGGTGGTCGAGACTGGGGCCGACGGTGAAGAGACGCGCTACCGCTACGACGCCGCAGGTCGCCCGGTGCAGCTCGATCGCCCGGAAGGCTGGACGGAGTCGCTCAAATGGAACGAGCGCGGCCTGCCGGTGAAGCATGCTGGCGCGGATGGTAAAGAAAGTGAGTTCAGATACGATGAGGCCGGGCGCTTAACCGCCACGCGTAATACTCAGGGTGAGGAGGTTCGCCGCCGCTGGGACAGCCGCGGGCGTCTGATTGCTCTTGAAAACGAAAACGGTGAAGCGTATCAGTTCCGCTGGGGAGCAGATTCGCTGCTGCTGGAAGAGGTAGGGCTCGATGGCGTGGCCTCACAGTATCGCTACGACGCCTGCGGGCGCACGATAGCGCGCACCTTCGCCGCTGGTCATCCCGAAGCCATTACCCACGCCTTCGCCTGGAGCGCGAGCGGCCAGCTGGTCGCCCGCACGACGCCGGAAGGACAGACCCGCTACCACTACACGCCGTCCGGGCTGTTAAGCCGGATTGGGCTGCACCCTGCACTTTCAGCCGACGCGTGGAGCACCGAGGCAGAGCAGGAGCTCGCCTTTGACTATGACGCGCTTGGTCGCGTCACGCGCGAGGCGGGCGAGCACGGCGAGCTGGCGTGGGAGTATGACGCGCTGGGCAACCGCACCTCCGTCACGCTGCCCGATGGCCGCGAGCTGAAGCAGTTTTACTACGGCAGTGGGCATCTGCTCAGCATTGCTCTCGATAAGCTGTCGGTTTCTGATTTTACACGCGACGAACTCCACCGCGAGACCAGCCGTACCCAGGGGCTGCTGACCACCCGCAGCGAGTACGACCGTCTTGGTCGACTGCATCGCCGTGACGTCTTTACCGGCAACGCTCAGCGCCCGTCGCCGCGCCGGTGGTCCCGCCGCTGGGATTACGATTACCGCAATAACCTGGTGCGGGAAGAGCGGGACGATAACCCGTTCAGCTGGTACCGCTGGCAGTACGACAGTGCCGGGCGTCTGCTCGTTCAGGACGGTACGCTGCCCGGACAGGAGCAGTGGCGCTGGGATGCTGCCGGTAACCCGCTGGAAGGGGCGGCTGAGAAGGTCACGCACAACCGCCTGACGCAGCTGAACGGCATTCGCTGGCGCTATGACATCCACGGCCGCACCGTGGAGAAAGATAACGGCCAGACCCGCTGGCACTACCGCTACGACGAAGAGCACCGCCTGACGGAGGTCATCAGCCAGCCGCGGGACCGCAACAAGCCGCAGACGCAGGTCAGCTTCCGCTACGATCCGCTCGGGCGACGCATCAGCAAAACGCGACGCCAGATGCTGGGCGGACAGCCAACCGGCAAGCCGGTCACCACCCGGTTTGTCTGGGAAGGGTTCCGTCTGCTGCAGGAGCTGCACGGAGACGTGCCGCTCACCTACGTCTACAGCGACCAGGACAGCTACGACCCGCTGGCGCGTATTGACGGCGTGGAAGCGCCGGAGATTTTCTGGTTCCACTGCCAGCCGAACGGCACGCCGGAGCGGATGACGGATATCGAAGGGCAGGTGCGCTGGGAAGGGGTTAACAGCGCCTGGGGCAAGCTGCTGCGGGAAAGCGAGACGCAGCTATCAGGATATTCTCAGAACCTGCGCATGCAGGGGCAATACCTGGACCGTGAGACAGGGCTGCACTACAATCTGTTCCGTTATTACGACCCGGACTGCGGACGGTTTACGCAGCAGGACCCGATAGGGCTGGCGGGGGGGATAAACCTTTACCAGTATGCGCCGAATGCGTTGGGGTGGGTGGATCCGTGGGGGTTGAGTCGTTGTAAAAATGATTGGAATGAGTTTCAGAAAAAATCTAATAAACGGCAGTTCTCTTCAAGAACACAAGCATCTAAAGCATATGCGTTATGGAAGAAACAAGATTGGACGGCATTAGAGAAATTTATGGGCGATGGTGCTTGGCCTCCTAATCGTGGATTTATTACCGCAACGAAAACGACTCTTAAGCCTGGCACAAAGGTTGACCGCTACGGTGGTTGGACCGATGCAGATGGTTTCCACGATAGTGGTACGTTTATATCCCCTGCGGGATCTTCATTCGAGGGGAGAGCCCTCCAACAAAATACTCTAAACAAACCTTATTCAGTTTATGAAGTTGTAAAACCGTTGCCTGTAGATAGTGGTCCTGCTATACCATGGTTTGGACAACCGGGCAGAGGAACTCAATACGAAACATCCGAAGCGATTGAAACACTGATTGAAAATGGTTTTTTGAGGAAAATATGACATTAATTAATTTTCAGAAGAAAAAAGAACTTATTCATGATGGGCTTGAGGATGACTTCTTAAGGAACGAAAAAGAAATATCCTGTCCATGTTGTGATGCTGTCGTTCGTTTCGGGTTATATAACTCTAAAAGTTTTGATAAGCTTGAGCACTGCAAAAAAATAAAAATGGTAGGTAAAATGCGAGGCGTAAAGTTATCAGATGGTTTAATTTCTGGTTATAAATACAAAGAGAGCCCCCTAAGGATATCAGAAAGAAAATGTTCGAAAGGGATTCATGATATTTCTGTTATCTTTACTTATAAAGAAATACAACCAGCTCGTTATGAATCTTATTTAATAGGTGTTTTTAATAGTAGTGATATTTAGCATCTGGATATATTTACTTTTTGTCCCACATGCCTTTTGAATTGAGATTGCAAGTTTTAGAGTTTATAGTGAATATAAGGGAACTTGTGTGAGTGAAGGACCTGCAGCAGCTTAAGGGCTAGGATATCCTGCGATGGATACCAGGCTGTGGTGTCAAATCTTCCAGGAACATGAGTGGTTAAAACTTTGAGAACTCCCTGGTAATGAACTTAAATAACTTAAAAAAAGTGCTTGAACAAATAATCTTTGAACTTAATGCCAATGGCAAACATGAATCAGCAAATTTTTTTCAAACTCGTTATGATCTGATAATAAAATTAGAAGATAAAATTCCATTTGAAATAGTTGAAAGTCTGTCAACGTGCAGGGCAATGTCTCAATACGCAAATTTTTCCCTCAGGGAAGAAAAACTATTAGATGATATTGTTAATTACGCACTTGATATCAAAAAAAACATGCTATGATCTTAAAAAAAAGAAGGAATAATTTTTCGAGACTGTAATTAATCATATGTTTGTTTTTGAAACTCTCACACCAACAACAAAGGCAGACAATTCTTAATAAAAGAACTCAAAAGGATTACTATTTACAGGCTAAATGTATTAAAACCGAAGCCAGCTTCAATCAATCCACCTGTGTGCTGCCGAAATTAACCGTCGAAGCAGTCTTGTCCCATTTTTTAACAACTTCCTACACTAAACCATGATGATAGACGCTGTCCTTTTGAGGCTTTGTTGCCCTTGTTGTTCTTAATTTAGATTAGGTACTAAAACTGTCTGCTCATGGCCATTGCAATCACTATAGTCTATAACTGATTCTAAAAATTGATCTGTTCACTCATATTGCTATTCTTAATTTGGTATGAAACTTTAAAATATTCAGATCATTGTAATATTATATTTTGCTAGTATATGAAAATGGTAAACATACTCATTTACTCCATTGAAATGTCACGGGATATACATTATGTATTTCTTAGAAAGAAAAGATGCTGAAAAACTTCTCCATAAACTTTTAAAGAGCACTTTAAAAAAACAGTCTGATATTGATGCATTAATGGTTCTGGCAGTTAATCATGAATCTGGTATTCCTATGAAAGGAATAATTTATGAATATGATAAAATGGAGAAAAATAAACCAACTAAACAAGATTTAGATGATCTTAACACATTGATGCATTTTTATGGGCCGTAATTAGAGATATGAAATCCTTTCTCCTGAAAAGATATAACTACAGTCTGAGCAAAATCATCTATGAGGAAAAGATGAATATTTGTTATTATTCAGACAAAATTCTTACCCCTAAATTAAACTTTGGGGTCATTTTCAAAAATTAAGATTTCAAACCTCTTCAGCATTTCCAGAACGCTTTGGTAAGTGAAGATTTATATAATATTTCGGGATTCAAACTATAACCTATCGAGATGATCTGAAACTTTCTTATAAACGTGATAAAAATATTTATTAAGAGCGAAGATGATCGCTGACTTCAATTTTATTAAAGAAAAAGAGGTGCTCGAGTGGATATGCTACACAAGAAGCGTACGCTTAAGTATACCTAGCTTAGATCTCGCAATGGTCGACTCAACACGCCAGTTAGTCTTTGCGTTAAGCGAGTCAAAGCCACTACCAACCGTTTTGACCATCTTCAATGCGCAGGGCGAAAAACTATTTTGGTCAGCACCTCCTGAAGGCGCATTTTTCTATTACTTAACTTTCAACCTGTCAAAGGAAGTGGTTGTGGTCTGTAGCTATGCGGAAAAGCAAAACGGCTGGCATGAGTGGTTTTATTCCTGGGATATGAAGCGTAATGCTTTGTCTCAATTGGGCCCAGCGTATTAACATCAAAAGCGCCAAAAAACGATAACAATAACCGGTAGCAAAAGAGGGCTGCATAAGCAGTTCCAACAACCGGTTTAAAACAGAGCTATGAGGCAAAGGATGAGTACGGTTTACATTGTCATATTGACCTATATCAAACCCCTTGAAGAGGTTGACGCAGCGATTCCTGCTCATGTGGAGTGGCTAAAAAAGGGGTATGCAGAGGGGATATTTCTGGCATCGGGTAGACGGATCCCAAGAACCGGTGGAGTCATACTCGCTAAATGCGAGAGTCTGGTCTCTCTCGAAGAGCGCTTGCGCGAGGATCCTTTTCAGGCGTTGAAGCTTGCGACTGCCGAAATCATTCCCTTTGAACCCAGCATGAAAACAGAACTATTAGAAAATGTGTTTTAACCCCGCAATAAAAAAATCCACGCCAGGGCGTGGATTTTTTTCATTCAAGACGACTCAGACGTTGAACAGGAAATTCATTACGTCGCCATCTTTAACGATATAATCTTTCCCTTCCGCACGCATCTTGCCTGCTTCTTTCGCGCCTTGCTCACCCTTGTAGGTGATGAAGTCTTCAAACGCGATGGTCTGCGCACGAATAAAGCCTTTCTCGAAGTCAGTGTGGATTTTACCAGCCGCCTGAGGCGCAGTTGCACCTACAGGGATGGTCCACGCACGCACTTCTTTCACGCCAGCGGTGAAGTAGGTCTGCAGGTTCAGCAGCTCATAGCCTGCGCGAATTACGCGGTTCAGGCCCGGCTCTTCCAGACCCAGCTCGGCCATGAACTCTTCACGGTCGGCGTCGTCCAGCTCGGCGATGTCGGATTCAACGGCAGCGCACACGGCAACAACCACAGAACCTTCCGCCGCTGCAATTTCACGCACTTTGTCGAGGTACGGGTTGTTCTCGAAACCGTCTTCGTTAACGTTGGCGATGTACATGGTTGGCTTAAGGGTCAGGAAGCTCAGGTATTTGATCGCCGCCTTGTCTTCTTCAGTCAGGTTTTTCAGCGCGCGCAGCATGCCCGCGTTTTCCAGCTGTGGCAGACATTTTTCCAGCGCAGCCAGTTCCGCTTTCGCGTCCTTATCGCCGCCTTTGGCTTTCTTCTGCACGCGATGAATCGCGCGTTCACAGGTATCGAGGTCAGAAAGAGCCAGTTCGGTGTTGATGACGTCGATGTCGTCAGCCGGATCCACTTTGTTGTTTACGTGGATGATATTGTCGTTCTCGAAGCAGCGCACAACGTGGCCGATCGCTTCGGTTTCACGAATGTTGGTCAGGAACTGGTTACCCAGGCCTTCACCTTTGGATGCGCCTTTTACCAGGCCCGCGATGTCCACGAACTCCATGGTGGTTGGCAGAATGCGCTGCGGCTTCACGATTTCCGCGAGCTGATCCAGACGCGGATCCGGCATTGGCACAACGCCGGTGTTAGGTTCGATGGTACAGAACGGGAAGTTCGCCGCTTCGATACCCGCTTTGGTAAGCGCGTTAAACAGGGTGGATTTGCCCACGTTTGGCAGACCGACGATACCGCATTTGAATCCCATTGCTAAATCACCTTAATATCTTGATAATCAATCCGTTAACGATAACCGACTGATGAAAAGTAAATAACTACGCCTATTATACACGTAACCCGCATGACGCGCGGTAAAAAAGCCGGATCGGGCAGATTATTGCGCTTTGAAAGCGTGCAAGCGGTTTGTCGCTTTGGTTAGCCCGTCTTTCAGCCAGATTTCGGTGCAGCGCGCCGCTTCGTCTACCGCTTCGTCAATCAGTTTCTGCTCAGAAACCGGGGGCTTACCGAGTACGAAACCGACAACTTTGTTTTTATCGCCCGGATGACCGATTCCGACGCGCAAACGGTGGAAATTCGGGTTATTGCCCAGCTTGCTGATGATGTCTTTAAGACCGTTGTGACCGCCGTGCCCGCCGCCCAGTTTGAATTTTGCTACGCCGGGTGGGAGATCCAGCTCATCGTGAGCCACCAGAATTTCATCCGGATTGATGCGATAAAAGGTTGCCATCGCCGCAACGGCTTTACCGCTCAGGTTCATAAAGGTGGTGGGCACCAGTAAGCGAACATCCGCGCCAGCAAGGTTGATACGTGAGGTATATCCGAAGAATTTAGGTTCTTCACGCAGGGGAGCACGTAACCGCTCGGCCAGCAGATCGACGTACCATGCCCCAGCGTTGTGGCGAGTGGCCGCATATTCTGCGCCCGGGTTGGCGAGGCCGACAATCAGTTTAATCGTCACGATTCAATTCCTAATGGGTTCCAGATCTGGCGCGTAGTTTACTGTCTGGCGCGCCGCTTGACAAAATTCTGCGACCATCATAACGAAATGCGAATAATTTCAGGTTTGAACAATTAGAATTTCAAGCTGTTCAAAGCCTTATTTGTAAACTTTTGTTTGGGCGTTATCTGTAATTGTGATCATTCACGCAACTCATAAAAGGGGCGTTGTCTATACTTTACACACAAGGATTAGGGGCTTTTCCCCTGACAACCCAAAGTTCCGGAGGTGACACATGAAACGCAAAAACGCTTCGATACTCGGTAACGTGCTAATGGGGTTGGGGCTGTTCGTGATGGTAGCCGGGGTGGGTTATTCAATTTTAAACCAGTTACCACAGTTTGATCTCCCGCAATACTTCGCGCATGGCGCGATATTGAGCATCTTCATCGGTGCGGTATTATGGCTGGCGGGGGCTCGCGTGAGCGGCCATGAGGAAGTGTGTGACAAGTACTGGTGGGTGCGCCACTACGACAAACGCTGTCGTCGCGACCAGCATAAGCACAGCTAGTGCTACGATGAAGAACACCGAAACGGTTCCCTGGGGAGCCGTTTTTTTTGCATCATGGGTTGACCCTCACGTAACGTAAGGCTCCAGAGTGGCGCCACTGGCAAAGAAAAGGAGCAGTTATGTTGATTCAGGTGGGTGAGCTGGCGAAACGTGCCGGGATCACCGTGCGGACATTGCACCACTATGAGCAAACAGGGTTGTTGCTGCCTTCTGCCAGAAGCGCGGCAGGTTACCGGCTTTATAACCTGGCGGATGTCCAGCGTCTGCACATGATCCAGGCGTTGGCAAAAGCGGGGCTGGAACTTGCTGAAATCAGGGATTTCCTGGAACAGGAGTCGCTGTCGTTAACCGAGTTACTCGATGCGCAAATCACGCTGCTGGATAAACAACTGCGCAGCATACATACGCTGCGCGACCGGCTGGTGGAGTTGCGGACCGGGCTTATCGACGATGCGACGCCGGATCTGGAATCCTGGCTACAGACTCTGGAGTTAATGAATATGTACGATCGCTGGTTTAGCAAAGAAGAGTTACAGCAGCTGCCGTTTGCAGTGCAGAAGGATGCGCTGGCGGCTATCTGGTCAGGACTGGTTGCACAAGCCAAAACGCTTCTGGAGCAAGATATACCCATTACGGACGCGCGAGCCATGGATCTGGCGACACGCTGGATGGAACGCCTGGAGCAGGACACGGCGGGCAAGCCGGAGTTTCTCACCCGGCTGAACGAGATGCACAGCGTTGAACCGCAGATGCAGGCGCAAACCGGCATCACGCCGGAGATGACGGATTACATCACGCGCGCGTTTGCTGAGTCTAAGCTCTGCATATGGGAGAAGTATCTCACTGCCGAAGAGATGGCCTTTACCCGGGCACACTACTTTGACCGCATGATGGAGTGGCCGCCGCTGGTGGCGAAACTGCATCAGGCGCAGCGGGATAATATCGCTCCCGCCACGGAGGAGGCGCAAAAACTCGCCGAAAACTGGCTGTCGCTATTCCAGTCGTACGCGGGCACGAACCCGGCGACCCAGCAAAAGTTTCGCACTGCCATGCAGCAGGAGCCGCATCTGATGAAGGGAACATGGATGACGCCTGCCGTGATTGCATGGCTCCAGCAGGCGATCGGGGTGATGATGCAGAGACGTTTCTCTGCATCAGGTGACTCACAGATCCGCTAACGCCGCTTCACGGTTAGGGTAGAAGGAGAGTCGGCCAGGGATAGGCTGCACGCCCGCGCGCGCCATGGTGCGCAGTGGCTGAAACTCCAGGTTACTTACCCGCAGCTCGCAGCCTTCCGGCAGGCGTGCAACAAAGCGCTGGAAGGCATCCAGGCCGCCTGCATCCAGTACCGGTACGGCATCCCACTTCAGCACGACAACCCGTTTCCCCACGATGCGGGACGCCAGATCGCTGAACAGGCCTTCCGCCGCAGCGAAGAACAGCGGGCCAATCACGCGCAGCACCAGCACATCGTCAGGCACCTCCACGTTAACCGGGGAAAGGCGCGTCATCTGCGCGATGCGGCGCATAAACAGCAGGGACGCCAGCACGATCCCGACGCTGATGGCGATAACCATATCGAACAGCACGGTCAGCGACATGCAGATTAGCATCACGATGATGTCGTCTTTCGGCGCGCGACGCAGCAGGTTCACCACCTTGTGCGCCTCGCTCATGTTCCAGGCCACCATCAGCAGCAGGGCAGCCATGGCGGAAAGCGGCAGCCAGGAGAGCAGCGGGGCGAGGACCAGCAGCGCCAGAATCACCAGCAGGGAGTGAATGACCGCAGAGACCGGTGACGTCGCCCCTGCGCGGACGTTCGCGGCGGAACGGGCAATCGCAGCCGTAGCCGTAATACCGCCGAAGAAGGGCGCGATAATATTACCTAAGCCCTGACCGACCAGCTCGCTGTTGGCTTTGTGCTTGGTGCCAGTCATGCCGTCGAGCACCACGGCGCAGAGCAGGGACTCAATCGCCCCCAGCATCGCCATAGAAAATGCGGCGGGAAGCAAAGCGCGCAGCGAATCCCAGCTTAGGGTAAAGCTGGAGCCGGGCATGTCCCACGGCAGCACCAGCTGCGGCAACAGCTGCGGAATGCCGCTACCCTGTGAACCGTCCGCCAGAACATAGTGGAACTGCGAACCGATGGTCGCGACATGACCACCAAACATATTGACGATGGCCATCACCGCGCACCCCAGCAGCAGGGCGGGCAGATGCCCCGGTAGACGGATCCCCAGACGAGGCCAGACGATCAGCGTACCCAGCGTCACAATCCCAATGGCAGCGTCGCCCAGGTTGGCGGTCGGCAGCGCCATAAACAGCGCCCCCACTTTCTGTAAATAGTGCTCAGGAACATGAGTCATCTGCAGGCCGAGGAAATCCTTGATCTGCATGGTTCCGATGGTGATACCAATCCCCGAGGTGAATCCCAGCGTCACGGAAAGGGGGATGTACTCGATCAGCCGACCAAAGCGGGCCAGGCCAAACAGAATCAAAAAGACGCCGGACATCAGGGTGGCAACCAGCAGGCCTGCCAGACCAAACTGCTGCGAAACCGGGTAGAGGATCACCACAAAGGCGGCAGTCGGGCCAGAGACGCTGAAGCGCGAGCCGCCCGTAAGGGCGATGACGATCCCGGCAACGGCCGAGGTGTACAGACCGTACTGCGGCGCAACGCCGCTGCCAATGGCCAGCGCCATCGCCAGCGGGATGGCGATAATGCCGACGGTGATCCCGGCAATCAGGTCACGGACAAAGCGTGACGAGGTGTACTTCTCTTTCCAGCAGGCGTCGATGAGGGCGCGAAAGGGCAGAACATGTGAGGAGGTTACGTTTTTCACAATTATCTATCATCCGTATGCGCATCATCTGTCATGTGAATGGCAGGTGAAGGAGGCATTAATCATACAAATAAAACCCAGAGACAAAAAAACCCGCCGCAGCGGGTTTATCGGCCGTGTTCGATTAGTGTTCGAACATTGCTGAGATGGATTCTTCGTTGCTGATACGACGAATCGCTTCGGCCAGCATCCCGGACAGGGTCAGGGTACGCACGTTTGGCAGTGCCTTGATCTCCTCGCTCAGTGGGATGGTATCGCATACCACCACTTCGTCAATGACGGAGTTGCGCAGGTTGTTTACCGCATTACCGGAGAAGATCGGGTGGGTCGCGTAAGCGAACACGCGCTTGGCACCACGCTCTTTCAGCGCTTCAGCGGCTTTACACAGGGTACCGCCGGTATCGATCATGTCGTCAACCAGCACACAGTCGCGGCCAGCAACGTCACCGATGATGTGCATCACCTGAGAAACGTTAGCGCGCGGACGGCGTTTGTCGATGATCGCCATGTCGGTATCGTTCAGCAGCTTAGCGATAGCACGGGCACGTACCACGCCGCCGATGTCCGGAGAAACCACGATTGGATTGTCCAGGTTCAGCTGCAGCATGTCTTCCAGCAGGATTGGGCTGCCGAATACGTTATCAACCGGGACGTCGAAGAAGCCCTGGATCTGCTCTGCGTGCAGGTCAACGGTCAGTACGCGGTCAACACCGACGCTGGACAGGAAGTCAGCGACAACTTTAGCGGTGATTGGCACACGTGCGGAACGGACGCGACGGTCCTGACGGGCATAGCCGAAGTAAGGGATTACAGCAGTGATACGGCCTGCTGAAGCGCGACGCAGGGCGTCGACCATAACAACCAATTCCATCAGGTTGTCGTTTGTTGGAGCACAGGTGGACTGGATGATGAAAATATCACCACCGCGTACATTTTCGTTAATTTGTACGCTGACTTCGCCGTCGCTAAAGCGACCTACGGCGGCGTCGCCGAGGGAAGTGTACAGGCGGTTGGCAATACGTTGTGCTAGTTCCGGGGTGGCGTTACCAGCAAAAAGCTTCATATCAGGCACGAGAAGAACCTCAGGCATGCGTCCAGTGGTGGATAGCGTTCGCCGCAAACTGTGCGGGCCAGGCAAATGCTATCCAGGCGGTGTATTAAAGAGCGCGATGCAACGTCTGGAACAGGGTGACGTTGTCACCGAAACTCAGTCTGCGCCAGTAAGGTCTGCTGTAGGGGGGAGGTGTTCATCCCGCGTGCTACAAAACCATGCAGCCAAACCGGCGCTTGCTCAAGCACCTGACGAGCGGCGGATTCGGTGTCAAATTCAGCAAAGACACAGGCCCCTGTACCCGTAAGGCGCGACGGCGCGTATTCTAACAGCCAGGAAAGCACCGCATCAACCTCGCGAAAACGTTTTCTTGCGATATCCTCGCAATCGTTGCTGAATTCACAATTTAATAACGTTTCTATTGACCGTTCCGGGGTATTTCTTTTCAGGTCAGGATCTTTAAAGATGACCGGCGTTGGAATGCTCACGCCCGGATGGGCAACCAGATACCATTTTTCCGGCGGGTCGACCGGCGTGAGGATCTCGCCTACGCCCTCGGCAAAAGCCGCATGACCGCGAACAAACACCGGGACATCAGCCCCCAGCGTCAAGCCTAAGGCTGCCAGTTCGTCCTGTGACAGCCCGCAGCCCCAGAGATGATTCAGCGCAACCAGTACGGTCGCGGCGTTAGATGAGCCACCGCCCAACCCGCCGCCCATCGGCAGACGCTTCTCGATACGGATATCTGCCCCGCTTCCCTCGGGCAGACGGCCAGATTCCGCTGCGGCTTTCATCAGAAGGCGCGCGGCGCGCACGATCAGATTGTCTTCATGCGCGACCCCTTCGACCGGCGTTAGCAGGCAAATCTGCCCATCCTGGCGCAGCTCAATGGCGATCGTGTCGCCATAATCAATAAACTGAAACAGCGTCTGGAGGGTGTGATAACCGTCAGCACGCTGGCCGGTGATGTATAAAAACAGGTTCAGTTTTGCCGGAGAGGGCCAGTGGGTCATCATTTAACGATCCAGTTGTCCATTTTCAGCTTGATGCGCTGGCTGCCTTGCGTCAGCTCCATATTCGACGGCAACGACGGTTTACTCTTGCTGTCATAGGCGCTGTACACCACTTTCCACGTCTTGCCATTCTGAGTGTAGTTCACCTGGCTGAGACGGTATTGATCGTCAAGCTGGTAGTCGGTTGCCTCACCCGGCAGGCCAAGGATCCACTGGCGCAGGCTGTTGAGCGGGATAGGCATCCCGGTCAGCTTGCCAATCATCTCTTCGGCGTCTGTCGCGGTGTAGTGCTGGCCTTTGTTATCGGTGATCTGCGCTTCGCCCGGTTTGGCGATAAGCTCCAGTTCGGTGCTGCCCAGCGGATTTAACAGCAGCAGGCGATAGTTGTCCTGACCCGTTTGCTGCCAGAAGAAACGGGCATAAACCTTTTGCTCGTCAGAGAGATAAGCGAAAGCGCCGCGGGTCTGGTACTGGCTCAAATTACGGACGTCCTGCTGGTGCTGACGCCACTGCGGTGAATCAGGGCTTTTGCCCGGGCCTTTTGGTTGGGTGACGGTACATGCGGTCAGAACCAGTGCCGCCAGCGGCAGCAGGCGAATCAGTCGGGTCATAATGAGGACAAATCCTTGAGATACGTTGCAGTTATAACTGTTAATGCTAGCGTCCCACAGTGCTACCGTCTACGTTCAAATTATCTCAAAGCGTTGTGTAACCTATTACTCCGAAAGGGGGCAGTCTCTTTTATTGATCTCGCGCATCCTGTATGATGCGTTCTGCTAACCTTATTAACGCTGGTACTACTCCCGCTCAACATGACCCTATTAGCACTCGGCATCAACCACAAAACAGCCCCGGTTTCGCTGCGAGAACGCGTGACGTTTTCGCCGGATACGCTCGACCTGGCGCTGGATAGCCTGCTTGCACAACCGATGGTGCAGGGTGGCGTGGTGCTCTCAACGTGCAACCGTACCGAGCTGTATCTCAGCGTGGAAGAGCAGGATAACCTGCACGAGGCGCTGATCCGCTGGTTATGCGACTACCACAACCTCAACGAAGAAGAACTGCGCAATAGCCTGTACTGGCATCAGGACAACGATGCGGTCAGCCATCTCATGCGCGTGGCCAGCGGGCTGGATTCGCTGGTGCTGGGCGAACCGCAAATTCTTGGGCAGGTGAAAAAGGCGTTTGCGGATTCGCAAAAAGGGCATCTGAAGGCCAGCGAGCTGGAGCGTATGTTCCAGAAGTCGTTCTCCGTGGCAAAGCGAGTGCGAACCGAAACCGACATTGGTGCCAGTGCGGTTTCTGTTGCTTTCGCGGCCTGTACCCTCGCTCGTCAAATCTTTGAATCTCTGTCGACCGTCACCGTGCTGCTGGTGGGCGCGGGCGAAACCATCGAACTTGTGGCGCGTCATCTGCGCGAGCATAAAGTGAAAAAGATGATTATCGCCAACCGCACCCGCGAGCGTGCGCAGGTGCTCGCGGACGAAGTGGGCGCAGAGGTCGTTGCGCTGAGCGACATCGATGAACGCCTGAAAGAGGCGGATATCATAATCAGTTCTACCGCCAGCCCGCTGCCGATTATCGGTAAAGGGATGGTGGAGCGTGCGCTGAAATCCCGCCGTAATCAGCCGATGCTGCTGGTCGATATTGCCGTCCCGCGTGATGTTGAACCCGAAGTGGGCAAACTGGCGAACGCCTATCTCTACAGCGTGGATGACCTGCAAAGCATCATTTCGCACAACCTTGCCCAGCGTAAAGCGGCAGCGGTGCAGGCGGAAACCATCGTTGAGCAGGAAACCAGCGAGTTTATGGCCTGGCTGCGCGCGCAAAGCGTCAGCGAGACCATCCGCGAGTACCGCGGGCAGGCTGAACAGGTGCGTGATGACCTGACAGCCAAAGCGTTAGCGGCCCTGGAACAGGGCGGTGACGCAAATGCAATCATGCAGGATCTGGCGTGGAAACTGACCAACCGCCTGATCCATGCACCAACCAAATCTCTTCAGCAGGCTGCCCGTGACGGGGATGATGAACGCCTGACTATTCTGCGCAACAGCCTCGGGCTGGAATAGCGCCCTACACCCATTTTCTATTACAAGGTGCACTTACGCCTATGAAGCCTTCTATCGTCGCTAAACTGGAAGCTCTGCATGAGCGCCATGAGGAAGTACAGGCGCTGCTCGGCGATGCCGGGACCATCGCAGACCAGGAACGTTTTCGCGCACTGTCGCGTGAATATGCGCAGTTGAGTGATGTGTCTAAATGTTTTACCGACTGGCGACAGGTTCAGGAAGATATTGAAACCGCGCAAATGATGCTCGACGATCCTGAGATGCGCGAGATGGCGCAGGAAGAGCTGCAGGACGCAAAAGCGCGTTCTGAAGAGATGGAACAACAGCTCCAGGTGCTTCTGCTGCCGAAAGATCCGGACGATGAGCGTAACGCGTTTGTGGAAGTGCGCGCCGGTACCGGCGGTGACGAAGCCGCGCTGTTTGCGGGTGACTTGTTCCGTATGTACAGCCGCTACGCCGAAGCGCGTCGCTGGCGCGTAGAGATCATGAGTGCCAACGAAGGCGAACACGGTGGCTTTAAAGAAGTTATCGCCAAGATCAGCGGCGACGGCGTATACGGTCGTCTTAAGTTTGAATCCGGCGGTCACCGCGTGCAGCGCGTGCCTGCGACAGAATCTCAGGGACGTATTCACACCTCAGCCTGTACGGTTGCGGTGATGCCGGAACTGCCGGAAGCCGAACTGCCGGACATCAATCCGGCGGATCTGCGAATTGATACGTTCCGCTCCTCCGGGGCGGGCGGTCAGCACGTTAACACCACCGACTCCGCGATCCGTATTACCCACCTGCCAACCGGTATTGTGGTGGAGTGTCAGGACGAACGTTCCCAGCACAAAAACAAAGCTAAAGCGTTGTCTGTACTGGGTGCACGTATCCGCGCCGCCGAAGTGGCGAAACGTCAGCAGGCGGAAGCGTCTACGCGTCGTAACCTGCTGGGCAGCGGCGATCGCAGCGATCGTAACCGTACCTATAACTTCCCGCAGGGCCGCGTGACCGACCACCGCATCAACCTGACGCTGTACCGTCTGGATGAAGCAATGGAAGGTAAGCTCGATATGCTGATTGAGCCTATCGTGCAGGAATACCAGGCCGACCAGCTGGCGGCACTGTCCGAGCAGGAATAATGGATTTTCAGCGCTGGTTACGTGAGGCGGTCAGTGAGCTTTCAGAAAGCGAAAGCCCGAAACGCGACGCCGAAATATTGCTTGAGCATGTGACGGGTAAATCCCGCACGTACCTGCTGGCTTTTGGTGAGACGCTGCTGACCGCCCAGCAGGAAGCGCTGCTCGCCGCGCTGCTTGCCCGCCGTAAGACGGGCGAGCCGGTGGCGCACCTTGTCGGCGAACGTGAGTTCTGGTCGTTACCGCTGTACGTCTCGGCGGCAACGCTGATCCCACGTCCAGACACCGAGTGTCTGGTGGAGCAAGCGCTGGCGCGTTTACCCACAGCGGCCTGTAGCATTCTCGATCTCGGTACTGGCACAGGCGCTATTGCGCTCGCGCTCGCCACTGAGCGGCCCGATTGCACAGTAACGGCGGTGGATGTGATGCCAGACGCGGTGACGCTGGCGCAGCGTAACGTGGAACGTCTTGGCCTCGGCAACGTGACGGTACTGCAAAGTAGCTGGTTTACCGCGCTGGAGAATCGCTTATTTGCGCTGATTGTCAGCAACCCGCCTTACATCGACGAACATGACCCGCACCTTGCGCAGGGCGATGTTCGTTTCGAACCACTGACTGCGCTGGTTGCAGCCAATGAAGGCTTAGCCGATCTTGATCACATTGTGACAACGTCACGACAACATTTGCTTCCCGGTGGCTGGCTGCTGGTGGAACATGGCTGGACGCAAGGGAACGCGGTGCGCGCGCTGTTCTCTAATGCGGGTTATCGCGCAGTGGCAACCTGCCGCGATTACGGCGGCAATGAACGTCTGACGCTGGGACAGTGGGTATGAATCACCGCTATCTGCCATTAACTGATAAAGGCGCATGGCTGACTGAAAAGTGGTTTGGCGTTATCATCTACATCGTTTTGAGTTTTATCGCGTCTGGACGTCATTGTACGCGCAGTCGTTACTGGGGTAAGTCATGAGGTCCTTAGCCGATTTCGAATTTAACAAAGTGCCGCTGTGTGAAGGCATGATCCTGATTTCTGAAATGATTCGCGATGATTTTACGTCGCAGTACGTCCACGCGGAGCTGGAGAATCTGGTCAGCCTGGCACGGGAGGAGATCAGTCAGGCGCGTCCGCAGGACTGGCAATTAGAGAAGCTGCTAGAGCTTTTCTACGGCGAATGGGGTTTCTGCGACACGCGTGGCGTGTATCGCCTGTCAGACGCATTATGGCTGGACCAGGTCTTAAAGAATCGTCAGGGCAGCGCCGTCGCGCTGGGATCCATTTTGCTGTGGGTCGCCCATCGTCTGGATATTCCGCTGGTGCCGGTCATTTTCCCGACGCAGATGATACTGCGTGCGGAGTGGCTGGACGGCGAGATGTGGCTCATTAATCCCTTCAACGGTGACACGCTGGATGAGCACACGCTGGACGTGTGGCTGAAAGGCAATATCAGCCCGGTGGCAGAGCTCTTCAACGAAGATCTCGACGAGGCGGATAACGCTGAAGTGATCCGCAAGCTGCTGGATACGCTGAAGTCTGCGCTAATGGAAGAGCGTCAAATGGAGCTTGCGCTGCGTGCCAGCGAAGTGCTGCTGCAGTTCAACCCGGAAGATCCGTACGAAATTCGCGACCGCGGCCTGATTTATGCGCAGCTCGATTGCGAGCATGTGGCGCTAAGTGATTTGAATTATTTCGTCGAGCAATGTCCGGAAGACCCGATTAGCGAAATGATTCGTGCGCAGATCAACGCGATCTCGCACAAACAAATTACACTGCATTAATCTTAATTCCGATTCACACCTGAATAAGGCGATCCTATGAAACAAAAAGTGGTTAGCATTGGTGATATCAAGGTAGCAAACGACCTGCCGTTCGTGCTGTTTGGCGGCATGAACGTGCTGGAATCCCGCGATCTCGCCATGCGTATCTGCGAGCACTACGTGACCGTGACCCAGAAGCTGGGCATCCCGTACGTGTTTAAGGCCTCTTTTGATAAAGCCAACCGCTCCTCCATCAACTCTTACCGTGGCCCGGGCCTGGAAGAAGGGATGAAGATTTTCCAGGAGCTGAAGCAGACCTTTGGCGTGAAAGTGATCACCGACGTGCATGAAGCCTCTCAGGCGCAGCCTGTGGCTGACGTGGTAGACGTGATTCAGCTTCCGGCATTCCTGGCGCGTCAGACCGACCTGGTTGCGGCGATGGCGAAAACCGGTGCGGTCATCAACGTGAAGAAACCGCAGTTCGTGAGCCCTGGACAGATGGGTAACATCGTCGATAAGTTCATTGAAGGTGGCAACGACAAGGTGATCCTGTGTGACCGTGGCGCAAACTTCGGTTACGACAACCTGGTAGTGGATATGCTGGGCTTTAGCGTGATGAAGAACGTCTCCGGCCAGTCTCCGGTGATTTTCGACGTGACGCACGCTCTGCAGTGCCGCGACCCGTTTGGCGCAGCCTCTGGCGGCCGTCGTGCCCAGGTTACCGAGCTGGCGCGTGCCGGTATGGCGACCGGACTGGCAGGCCTGTTCATTGAAGCGCACCCGGATCCGGCTAATGCGAAATGCGATGGTCCTTCCGCACTGCCGCTGGATAAGCTGGAGCCGTTCCTGAAACAGATTAAAGCGATTGACGATCTGGTGAAGAGCTTCGACGAGCTGGATACCAGCAACTAATAAAAAAACCCGCTTCGGCGGGTTTTTTTATGGGGCATATTGCCGGGTGGCGCTTCGCTTACCCGGCCTACAAAACCCGCAGGCCCTGCAAGCGAAGCGCCGCTGGGCAAAAAGGCTACGCAAAAATTGTCATTAAGTACGCAATAAACAACGCCATATGCGCCGCGCCGTTCAGCACGTTGGTACGCCCGGTGGAGAACGAAATCTGGCACAGCAGCAACGAGGCCACCATCACAATCATCTCCGGCGCACCCAGCGCAAACTGCAGCTCGTTGCCCGTCATAAAGGCAATCAGCGTTACCACCGGAACGGTAAGTGAAATTGTCGCCAGTACGGACCCGAAGAACAGGTTCATTGCGCGCTGCACCTGGTTATTCAACACCGCTTTCAGCGCGCCCAGCCCTTCAGGAGACAGGATCAGCAGCGCCACAAGGAAGCCGGTAAACGCCACCGGCGCGTTCAGTTCGGTTAACAGCGTCTCCAGCGGGTTGGCATTCATCTTGGTGACGGCAATCACCGCAATCAGATGCACGATCAGCCAAACCGTATGCCACGCGCTGCTGTGGGCCGACGGCTTGCCGTGGTGCGGGTCATCGTCGTCGCCGTCGTCTTCATGCTCATACACAAACAGGCTCTGGTGCGTTTTCGTCTGAATCAACAGGAACACGCCGTACATGGCGGCGGAAATCAGAGCGACCAGCAGCGCCTGACCGGTAGAGAAGTTTGCACCCGGCAGCGCCATCGGGAACACCAGCACGATAATCGCCAGCGGGAAGAGAGCAATCAGATACTGTTTAATGCCGAACAGGTTCATATACTGGGTCGCGAACTTGCGGCCGCCCAGCAGCAGAGAGAAGCCCACCAGGCCGCCCGTCACAATCATAATGATCGAGTAGAGCGTGTCGCGCATCAGCGTCGGCGCGGCATCGCCGGTGGCCATGAGCGCGGAAATCAGGCTGACTTCGAGAATAACAACGGAAAGGCTGAGAATTAACGAGCCGTACGGCTCACCCAGACGGTGGGCTAATACGTCCGCGTGACGAACTACGCTAAAGGCGCTGGTTAAGATGCCGACCAGCGCAAGAATATTGATACCAACCACCACTGGCAGTGACTGACTGCTTCCCCAGAAGAGCAGCACAGCCAGTGCCAGAACCGGGAAAATGAGCGACGTCTCCTTGTGGCGGGTCTTAACCGCCTCGTGTGTTGTTGTCATGTGCTTCTCCATCAATGCAGGTGCTTGTAATTATAGATAGATTTTTGAGGGCATTAAACTAACAGATATCTGATAAATACCGTTGAAGTTTTACTTAATTTTACGGTTTGACGTTAATATTTATTATCACTCCCATAAAGAGTAATTATCAATAAAATATCGCTGTATTACAGTTAATTAGCTTTGTTGATTAAGCATAAATGAAATCAACCTGGCAGGCGCGGGCATCCTCAACCACACTTATCTCTTTAGCAAAAAGAGAGGTTTTCGATGCCATACAAAACGAAACGCGAGTTACCCGATAGCGTGCAACACGTCCTCCCTGCCCACGCGCAGGATATCTACAAAGAAGCCTTTAACAGCGCCTGGGATCAATACAAAGATAAGGACGATCGCCGGGATGATGCCAGCCGTGAAGAGACGGCGCACAAGGTCGCCTGGGCCGCCGTAAAACATGAATACGAGAAAGGCGACGATGATAAATGGCACAAAAAGAAATAGCCGCAAAATAATAAGCTGCCTGCATTTTGACTTTTCAGGCGGTTCAACTTCCGCTGTATTGCAACTGGTCCGCTAATTGCTTATCGTTATTTAACTGCTGGCAAAATGACCAGCATAGAATGCCGGGAAGGCGAATTACAGATGTCGCAAGGAAGCATGCAGTGGCGGAGGTGTAATGTGTTAACGCGTGATTTCTTAATGAAGGCAGATTGTAAGACGGCATTTGGTGCTATTGAGGAATCGCTTCTCTGGTCAGCTGAACAACGTGCGGCGTCGCTCGCTGCCACGCTTGCCTGCCGCCCGGATGATGGCCCGGTATGGATTTTTGGCTACGGTTCCCTGATGTGGAACCCGGCTCTCGAATTTGTCGAATCGGCAACGGGAACCTTGCCTGGCTGGCACCGCGCGTTTTGTCTGCGCCTGACGGCCGGACGCGGCAGCGCGTGCCAGCCGGGGCGTATGCTTGCACTGAAAGAGGGCGGGCGCACCACGGGTGTCGCTTACCGCCTGCCGGATGCCACGCTGGAAGAGGAGCTGACCCTGCTCTGGAAGCGCGAGATGATCACCGGCTGCTATATGCCGAGCTGGTGCAAGCTGGAACTGGATGACGGGCGCACCGTCAATGCGCTGGTGTTTATTATGGATCCGCGCCACCCGCTGTATGAAGCGGATACCCGTACGCAGGTGATCGCGCCCTTGATTGCTGCGGCCAGCGGGCCGCTGGGTACCAACGCGCAATATCTGTTTTCACTCGATCAGGAACTGACGCGTCTGGGCATGCAGGACGAATGTTTGAATGAGCTGGTCATGAAGGTGAAAGCGCTGCTGGAAGGGAGCCTGCTTAATAACCCGCTACGTCCGGGTTTTGCCTGAAAAAACGCCCGGCTAAACCGGGCGTTCGTTTTATGCGGCAACGTAGCTGACCGAATGCTCCAGTGACTGACTGTGGCTGTCAATCAGGACATCCCAGGTGCCGGTATAAGGCACGGTCAGCCACGCCTTGTCATCCTGCACCGTCAGAATATCCGCCTGCGATTGCTTCTGCGCTTTTGAACTCATGAGATGAATGCGGCAGCGCTCTGAGCAACGTACCACGACCGTATCCCCGCCAAACAGTTTCAAACTTGTCTTCACCAGTGCCATTTTTTACCCCGTCGATTTTGCCCATCCCGAGCGTGATATTGTTCACAATTTACTCATTGCATAACACCAAAGGGGAGGGGGAAGGATGATGATTTTGATCAAAAAATGGCATAACGTTTAAACAAAAATGACAAAATGCCTGAAAGCATTCAGCTGACGCGAGTTTTACCCGGTTAACCCGCGCCAGAAGAAAATTAAATGCGGAAATGGCCGGCGGTTTCAGCAAGGTCGCCCGCCTGACTCTGCAGCGCGCTGGCCGCTGCGGCAGACTGCACCACCAGTTCGGCGTTCTGCTGCACCATTCTGTCCAGATGCGTTACTGCGTGGTTGATCTCGTGAATGCCTTTCATCTGCTCGCTGGTGGCAATCGAGATTTCACGCATTATCCCCGAGACGCTACCGATGCTGGAGCGGATCTCATCCATACTTTCTCCGGCCAGATGCACGTAGCGCGAACCCGTTGCCACACTGTCGGTTGTAGAATCGATAAGGGATTTGATCTCTTTCGCCGCCTGAGCGCTGCGGCTGGCGAGGTTACGCACTTCTCCAGCCACCACCGCGAAGCCGCGGCCTTGTTCGCCCGCGCGCGCCGCTTCGACCGAGGCGTTCAGCGCCAGAATGTTGGTCTGGAAGGCAATGCCGTCGATGACGCTGGTGATATCGCCAATCTTCGCCGAGGCCACCTCAATCGACTGCATGGTAGTGATAGCCTGAGAAACTACTTCACCCCCGCGCGACGCTGCAGCAGAGGCTTTGCTTGCCTGCTCGTTCGCTTCTGCCGCAGATTCATTTGACTGGGTGACGGAGGCGGTGATCTCTTCGACGGCGCTGGCGGTTTCGCGAAGGCTTGACGCCGCTTGCTCAGTGCGCCCGGAGAGATCCTGGTTACCGGCTGCGATTTCCTGCGCCGCATTTTTCACCGAGGCGCTGGCGTCGCGCAACTGGACCATCACGACCGAGAGCTTATCGCTAAACGCGTTGAACGCCTGGGCAATTTGCGCCACTTCGTCATCACCGCTGTCCGGCAGGCGCTGCGACAGGTCATTAGTGCCGTTAGCGATGTTATGCATGGCGTCGCGAATATCGGACAAACGCTTCAACAGGCGGGCTATCAGGAAATGAACAATCGCGCCGCTCAGCAAGGCGAGGATCACCAGCGACAGCGCAGAGGCTTTCAGCAGCGAGCGCATGCCGGAGGTGGCATCGTTGTTATCGAGCGCCACAGCCAGCATCCAGTGCGTGCCCGGCACGGCGGTTGCCACGAAGGTTTTTTCGCTGCCGTTGAACGTCCCCTCAACCAGGCTACCGCTTTTCAGTGCCGCAAAATCGGTCCCTTTGATGGTTTCAGCGAATGGCTTAAGCGTGAGCGCCGGATCGCTGGCGGCAATCACCGTGCCATCGCTATCAAGGAGTAACCCGCTGCTGGCAGGCGTAGGGTGAATACCGCGTACGTTAGCCACCACGCTGTCCATCGCCACGTCGCCTGCCACAACCGCTTTCAGCGCACCGTTCTCCTTCACCGGCACCGCAAAGGTCACCACCAGTTTCCCGGTGCCCGCGTCCACGTACGGGGCGGTCACGACCGGGCCGTCAGTACTCACCACCTGCTGATACCAGGGACGGATCGTGGGATCATAATCTGCCGGGACGCCCGCCGGGTCGGAGAACTTCGCCGTTTTGCTGGCGTAGCCGACATAGACGTTGGTGAAGCCACCCGCCTGCGCAAGCTGTTTGAATACCGGAACCGGATCGTCATTCAGCGCAACGGTCTGCGCGGAGGCTATCACCGTCATTTTGCTTTTAACCCAGTCTGCAATCGCCATGTTATGGCTGGCGCTGGTGCTGGTCAGAATATCGCGCTGCGACTGCTGGTTATCCTGGCGCGTAACCTGGAAATTAATGACGGTATTGAGAAGAAGGGCGACGATCAGGCAACCTGTCGTCGCGGCAATAATACGGGCACGAATGGATCTGAACATAAGTGAAATACCTGCTGTGTTGTTTCCATGCCTATCGGCAGCCGCGCAGGTAAACTTGATGCTGAAACCGCGTCCATAAGAAAATAATATTTTTACGGGTTTATTATTAAAAAGTTAATACTTTATCAGCGGTCAGGGTCCACTCGGCCAGCTCAACCAGCGTCCCAATCTCGACGCCATCAATCAGCGGCAGTCCGGTGATACCGCGCCCGTCGGTGCAGGTCTTACAGAGTTTGACCGGCACATTTTGCGCGGTCAGGATCTCCAGCATCTGCTGGATGTTGTAGCCCTCGGCGGGTTTTTGTCCCTTCAGGCCTGCGGTGACGGCGTCCGACATCAAAAAAAGGCGCAGCTCAGGCGCGCTCTCTTTCTCGCGCAGCGCTATCGCCAGTCGCAGGCTGTTGAAAAGGGATTCGCTGCCGTAGGCCGCACCGTTGGCGACGATCACAATCTTCTGCATGTTGACTCCTGTTGTTTGAAAGGCACGAATATTGCTTAACTCTCCGGGAGATTCGCTACCCGGGAGAGTAAGCATGACATTAATGGCGGGCAGTTCACCCGCGGCAACCGAGTGGTTCCAGCGCGCGACATTACTTCGCCGGGAGCAGCTCGGCAGGCTGGCTGCGTTGGGCGTGCTGGTTAACGGCATCAGCCGCCTTGTGCATATGCTCCAGTGCGAGCGCGGGGCATCCAACGTCTGGCTCTGCTCTCAGGGTAAGCTGTATGCCCCCGAATGCAAAGCCAGTCGTGGGCTGGTGGATGAAAACCTCACTGCGCTGCAGGCCATGCTGAAAGCACAATTCCCGGTCACGGGGAGCGGCGTTTGTGAGCGTATCGCCTGTGCGTTACTCAGCCTGGAAACACTGCCTTTGCTGCGTGACGGGATAGACAGCCAAAGCATAACGGCACCTCAGGCAATGGATCATTACTGCCGGATGCTTCGCCATCTGCTCAGTATCGTACCGCAACTCAATGACAGCATTGACGATCCGCAAATCGCGGGCCGTTTTGTCGCCCTTTATAGCCTGATGCAGGGCAAAGAGCTGGTGGGGCAAGAGCGGGCACTCGGGGCGATAGGCTTCACGCAGGGTTTTTTCACTGATGAAACCCGCCAGCGACTGGTAGACAGGATTGACGGGCAGCAGGCCTGTTTTGAGATCTTTTTATCCCACAGCCACGCTGAGGTGCAAAACACCTTTGCCCACAACTGCCAGCCCGATCGAGAAACAGAGCAACTCCGGCGCGTTGCCTGCACCCGTCAGCCCGCCGCCGACAATGGCAATACCGCGCTGAACTGGTTTGCCCTGCAAACCTCGCGTCTTGAACATCTGCGCACGCTTGAAGAAATGGTGATTGCCGATCTGATGGTAGCGGTGGATGACGCGATTCAGGCGTCCGGTGAAGCCACGATGAGTGGCGAAGAGCATGACGATCCTCTTGCGCTTTACCCGGATAAACCCTTGCTGCTGCTGGTTCGCCAGCAGGCACGAGAGATAGACCAGCTCTCCCGCCAACTGGCATCACTCCGCGATACGCTTGAGGAGCGTAAGACCATTGATAAAGCCAAAAGCGTGCTGATGACGCATCAAAGCATGAGTGAGGAACAGGCGTGGACGGCACTGCGCAAAATGGCAATGGACAAGAACCAGCGCATGGTCGATATCGCGCGCGCGCTGCTCACAGTGAAGAATTTGTGGCAGCTAACACCAAAGGAGTAGTTGCACAATCAGTGGGCATTTAATGCCTGATTGAGGTGCGCTAACGCGACAGCTATCAGGTTAACGCCCCGAAAGCAGGGCCTTAAAACCTGGCATTCCCTTTGCATTATCTGTTTAACCATTTTCGACGATGCGCCAACGGCGGTGCATGCGTCTTCGGGATAAAGGCGTCCAGCGGTGCTCCGGCACGGCGGGCGCTTTTTTTTGGCTTTTTTTCAGGAGTGGTCATGGCGGATTTGTCGAGACGGCGGTTTTTGCAGGCCAGCATGCTGGCGAGTGGCGCAATGCTGTTACCGGGTGTCATGCAGGCCGCGTGGGCGGCAGGCTCGGATAAACCGGAGCAGGAAACGGTGCGCATCGGGTTTATCCCGCTGACCGACTGTGCCCCGGTGGTTATCGCGGCACTGAAAGGGTTTGATAAAAAATACGGCATTACCATCGTGCCCACCAAAGAGGCGAGCTGGGCGGCGGTACGCGACAAGCTGGTGGCGGGTGAGCTGGATGCCGCGCACATTCTCTACGGCCTGCTGTATGGGCTGGAACTGGGCATCGCCGGCAAGCCACAGCAGATGGCGAACCTGATGACCCTTAACCAGAACGGTCAGGCCATCACGCTCTCCAGCGATCTGGCGGAGAAGGGTGTTCACGATCTCGACGGGCTGAAAAAGCTGATTGGGCAGCAGGCGCCTGGTACCTACACCTTCGCGCACACCTTCCCGACCGGGACGCACGCCATGTGGCTCTACTACTGGCTGGCCAGTGCGGGCATTAACCCCTTCGACGATATCCGGACCGTGGTGGTACCGCCGCCGCAGATGGTGATGAACATGCGCATTGGCAACATGGTGGGCTTTTGCGTCGGCGAGCCGTGGAACGCGCGGGCGATTAACGACCGCATCGGCTTCACCGCCGCCACGTCGCAGTCCATCTGGGCCGACCATCCGGAAAAAATACTCGGCACTCGCCGCGACTGGGTGGAAAGGAACCCGCATACCGCCCGGGCGCTGGTGAGCGCCGTGATGGAGGCCGCGCGCTGGATCGACGCCTCCCCGGAAAACAAACGCGAGACTGCGCGGATCCTCTCCCGCCGCGCCTGGCTCAACTGCAAAGAGCAGTACCTCACCGGACGGATGCTGGGCGAGTACGATAACGGTCTGGGCCAGCGCTGGCAGGACGCGCACCCGATCCGCTTCTTCAACGAGGGAGCCGTCAGCTACCCGTATCTCTCTGACGGCATGTGGTTCCTGACCCAGTTCCGCCGCTGGGGTTTGCTTAAATCTGCACCGGACTATGCGGGCATCGCGCAGCGGATTAACCAGACCGCAACCTGGCAGGATGCTGCCACCGCGGTGGGGGGCATTACCGCACCGGCATCACCACTACGCAACAGCACATTGATGGACGGTACCGTCTGGAACGGTACCGACCCGGAAGGATACGCCAACCGCTTCGCCATTCATCGTAAAGGGGCCTGATTATGCAGCATCTGCAAAAGACGACATCACAAGAGACACCCGTGAGTGGGGAAGTCATCCCTCTGCCTCCCGTGCAGGTACGCCGTCGCACCCCGGCATTTGCGCGTCGGATTAACGACCTTCTCCAGCGCGTCATTCCCGCAATGCTGGGTCTGGGACTGCTAGTGCTGCTGTGGCAGCTGGCGGCCATCAACAGCAAAGGCTTCCCGACGCCGCTGAGCACCCTGGATTCGGCCATCACCCTGTTTGCCGACCCGTTCTACCGCGACGGGCCAAACGATATGGGCATCGGCTGGAACGTGCTGGCCTCATTGCAGCGCGTCGCCATCGGCTTTGGGCTGGCAGCGCTGGCGGGTATTCCGCTCGGCTTTCTCATTGGCCGTTTCACCTTTTTCTCGCGCATGTTCAACCCGCTGATTGCGCTTCTGCGTCCGGTTAGCCCGCTGGCCTGGCTGCCTATCGGCCTGCTGTTGTTTCAAAAAGCGGAGCCCGCGTCGAGCTGGACCATTTTTATCTGCTCCATCTGGCCGATGGTGATCAACACCGCCGAGGGCGTGCGCCGCATTCCGCAGGATTACCTCAACGTGGCCCGCGTGCTGCAGCTCTCCGAGTGGACGATCATGCGCTGCATCCTCTTCCCGGCGGTACTGCCGGCGGTGCTGACCGGGGTGCGCCTCTCGATCGGCATCGCCTGGCTAGTGATCGTCGCCGCCGAGATGCTGACCGGCGGGCTGGGCATCGGCTTCTGGATCTGGAACGAGTGGAACAACCTCAACGTCGAAAACATTCTCATCGCCATCGTCATCATTGGTGTGGTCGGGTTGCTGCTGGAGCAGGGGCTGATGCTGATCGCCCGTCGCTTTAGCTGGCAGGAAAAATAAGGAGTGAACATGAAACCATTAATTCAGGTCCAGGCCGTGAGCCAGCGTTTTTCCACCGCCAGCGGCGAGTTTCTGGCACTGCAAAACGTCTCTTTTGATATCCACGAGGGCGAAACCGTCAGTCTGATCGGCCATTCCGGCTGCGGCAAATCAACGCTGCTGAACCTCATCGCAGGGATCACGCTGCCAACGGAAGGGGGGCTGATTTGCGACAACCGCGAAATCGCCGGGCCGGGGCCCGAACGCGCGGTGGTGTTTCAGAACCACTCCCTGCTGCCGTGGCTGACCTGCTTCGACAACGTGGCGCTGGCGGTGGATCAGGTTTTCCGTCGCACCATGAGCAAGGCCGAGCGCAAAGAGTGGATTGAGCACAACCTCGACCGCGTGCAGATGGGGCACGCGCTGCACAAGCGCCCGGGGGAGATCTCCGGCGGCATGAAGCAGCGCGTCGGCATTGCCCGCGCGCTGGCGATGAAGCCGAAAGTGCTGCTGATGGATGAACCCTTCGGGGCGCTTGATGCGCTGACGCGCGCCCATCTGCAGGACTCGGTGATGCAGATCCAGCAGGCGCTCAACACCACCATCGTGCTCATTACCCACGACGTGGACGAGGCGGTGCTGCTCTCCGATCGCGTGCTGATGATGACCAACGGCCCGGGGGCCACCGTGGGAGAAATCCTGCGCGTTGACCTGCCGCGCCCGCGCAACCGGGTGCAGTTGGCGGACGACAGCCGATACCACCACATGCGCCAGCAGATCCTGCATTTCCTCTATGAAAAGCAGCCGAAAGCGGCGTAGCGAGGGGGCCTTGATGCGACTGGTCATTATCGGAAATGGCATGGCGGCCACGCGGCTGATTGCCTCGCTCACCGGGCGTGCTGCCGGTCATTTCGCTATCACCGTCATCGGTGACGAGCCTGAGCATGCCTATAACCGCATCCAGCTTTCGCCGGTGCTGGGCGGTGAAAAAGCGGCGGCGGACATCTGCCTTCAGGATGATGAGTGGTACCAGGCGCGCGGCGTGACGGTGCTGCGGGGCGAAAAGGCAATTGCCGTGAACGTGGATACGCGGGAAGTGCAAACCGCCGCCCGCACGCTGGGCTGGGATGCGCTGGTGTTCGCCACCGGGTCAACGCCCTTTATTCCTCCCATCCCCGGCGGCGAGGCGCCACACGTATTCACGTTCCGTACCCTGGAGGATACCCGGGCCATTCAGGCAATCGCCGGTCCGGCGGTGGTGCTGGGGGGCGGCGTGCTGGGCGTTGAGACGGCGGCAGCGCTGGCGCGCTCAGGTGACAGCGTCACGCTTGTACATCGCGGTCCGTGGCTAATGGAGCAACAGCTGGATCAGCAGGCGGGCATGCTGCTGGAAGAGGCGCTGGCGGCGCGGGGCGTGCGCTGCGAGCTTTCCTCAGGCATCGCGGCCATTAACGGCAATAGCGTGACGCTGCTTAATGGGCACAGCATCGCCGCCACGCGCGTGGTGCTGGCGACCGGCGTGCAGCCGAACGTTGCGCTGGCGCAGGCCAGCGGCATTCGCTGCGCACGCGGCATCGTGGTGGATCACCAGATGCAGACCTCCGCACCGAACGTCTACGCCATTGGCGAGTGCTGCGAAATTGACGGCCAGACGTTTGGCCTGGTCGCCCCCTGCATGGCGCAGTCGGATATCCTCGCCGCGCGGCTGGCCGGGGACGTTACTGTGCCGTTTACCCTCACCAACAACGGCGTGCGCCTCAAGGTGACCGGCGTGGAGCTGTTCAGCCTCGGTCGCGCGGCAGAGCAGGAGGGCGACGTGGTCTGGAGCGCATGGGATCCGCTGACCCGTCACTACCGACGTTTACTGATCCATCAGGGGGCGCTGGCAGGCGTGCTGCTGATGGGCGACTGCCGCAGCGCGGCAACATTTACCGATTTACTGGCAACGGCTGCGCCCGCCCACGCGGACTGGCTGTTCGATCGTTTCACTACGCAACCGCAGGTTGCAGGACAGAACGCTATGACAAAACCTACTCTGGTGGTGGTTGGGCACGGTATGGTCGGCCATCATTTCCTCGAAGACTGCGTTAACCGCAATTTGCATCAGCAGTATCAGATCGTTGTCTTTGGCGAGGAGCGCTATGCCGCCTACGACCGCGTGCATCTGTCGGAATATTTTGGCGGGCGCAGCGCGGCATCGCTCTCGCTGGTGGAAGGGGATTTCTTTGCCGACAGCGGCATTGAGCTGCGCCTGTCGCAGCAGATTGTCGCTATCGACCGCGACGCGCGCGTGGTGCGTACCGCCATCGGGCATGAAACCCACTGGGACAAGCTGGTGCTGGCGACAGGCTCTTATCCGTTCGTCCCACCGGTTCCGGGCAACGATCTGCCGGGCTGCTTTGTTTATCGCACCCTCGACGATCTCGATAATATTGCCGCGCATGCAAAGGGCTCGCGTCGCGGCGTGGTGATTGGCGGCGGCCTGCTGGGGCTGGAAGCGGCGAACGCCCTGAAGCAACTCGGGCTGGAAACCCACGTGGTTGAGTTTGCGCCCAATCTGATGGCGGTGCAGCTCGACAACGACGGCGCGTCGATGCTGCGCAGGAAAATCGAGGCGCTGGGCGTTGGCGTTCACACCAGTAGAGCGACGACGGAGATTGCCACCGCGGACGGTGGACTGGTGCTGCGCTTTGCCGATGGTGAACAGCTGGAAACGGACATGGTGGTCTTTTCTGCCGGTATTCGTCCGCAGGACGCGCTGGCGCGCAGTAGCGGGCTGGCTATTGGCGAGCGCGGCGGGATCGGCATTGACGACGGCTGCCGGACCTCCGATCCGGACGTGCTGGCCATCGGCGAATGCGCTCTGTGGGAGGGGAAAATCTTCGGTCTGGTCGCGCCCGGTTATCAGATGGCGCGGGTGGCCGCCGCCGCGCTGGCGGGTGAGGATAAAACCTTTACCGGCGCGGATATGAGCACCAAACTCAAGCTGCTCGGCGTGGACGTGGCCTCGTTCGGCGACGCTCACGGGCGCACGCCGGGGGCGCTGAGCTACCAGTGGACGCACGGTCCGCAGCAAATCTACAAGAAAATCGTGGTCAGCAACGACGGCAAAATGCTGCTCGGCGGCGTGCTGGTGGGTGACGCCAGCGAATACGCCACGCTGGTGCAGATGATGCTCAACGGGATAGCCCTGCCAAAAGAGCCGGAAACGCTGATATTACCCGCGTCGACGGGCAGCGCGCCAAAAGCGCTCGGCGTGGCGGCGCTGCCGGAAAGCGCGCAAATCTGCTCCTGTCATAACGTCAGCAAAGGGGATATCTGCCAGGCGGTGAGCGCGGGGGCAACGGATATCGGTGCCATCAAGCAGTGCACCAAAGCGGCGACCGGCTGCGGGGGCTGCAGCGCGCTGGTGAAGCAGGTGATGGAGTTCCAGCTGGCGGAGCAGGGCGTGGAGGTGAAAAAGGATATCTGCGAACACTTCCCCTACTCGCGCCAGGAGATTTACCACCTGGTGCGCGTTAACCATATCCGCACCTTTGACCAGCTCATCAGCCGCTACGGGCAGGGGCACGGATGTGAGATCTGCAAGCCGCTGGTGGGGTCGGTGCTTGCCTCCTGCTGGAACGAGTATCTGCTGAAACCGGCACATCTGCCGCTGCAGGATACCAACGACCGCTACTTCGCCAATATCCAGAAGGACGGTACTTATTCCATCGTGCCGCGCATGCCCGCCGGGGAAGTGACGGCAGACGGGCTGATCGCCATCGGCCAGATTGCGAAACGCTATGACCTCTACAGCAAAATCACCGGCGGGCAGCGTATCGACCTGTTTGGCGCTACCCTGGAACAGCTGCCGGAAATCTGGCAGGCGCTGGTGGAGGCTGGGTTTGAAACCGGACACGCCTATGGGAAATCCCTGCGCACGGTGAAATCCTGCGTCGGCTCGACCTGGTGCCGCTACGGCGTGCAGGACTCCACCGGCCTCGCGGTCCGGCTGGAGCACCGCTACAAGGGGCTGCGCGCGCCGCACAAAATCAAAATGGCGGTCTCAGGCTGCACCCGCGAATGCGCGGAGGCGCAGAGCAAAGACGTGGGGGTGATTGCCACCGATAAGGGCTGGAACCTCTATCTGTGCGGCAACGGCGGGATGAAGCCGCGCCATGCGGACCTTTTTGCCAGCGATCTGGACGATGAAACGCTGATCCGCACCGTCGACCGTTTCCTGATGTTTTACATCCGCACGGCGGATCGCCTGCAGCGCACCAGCACCTGGATGGACAACCTGGAAGGCGGCCTCGACTATCTGCGCGATGTGATCGTCAACGACAGCCTGGGTATCGCCCACGAGCTGGAGCAGGAGATGGCGCGGGTGGTAGAGACGTATCAGTGCGAATGGCAAACCACGCTCAGCGATCCCAATCGTCTGGCGCTGTTCCGCACCGCGGTGAACGCCGCGCTGTCGGATGAAAGCAAGCGCTGGCAGGAAATCTGCGGCATCGACGATATTCCCGAGCAGGCGGGCATTGGCGCGCGTCTTGGCCGCAAACCGATCGCGCTGTTCCGTTTCGGACAGCGAGTTTACGCCCTGGACGACCTGGAGCCGGGCAGCAGCGCGAACGTGCTTTCACGCGGCATTCTCGGCGATGCGGCGGGCGAGCCGGTGGTGATTTCACCGCTCTACAAGCAGCGCATTCGCCTGCGCGACGGGTGCCAGGTGGATAACGGTGAACCTGCGGTACGCGCCTGGCCTGTGAAGATTGAAAACGGCAAGGTGTGGGTCGGGAACGACGCGATAGTGATGCGTGCGGAGGCCTCATGACAGAAACCCGGACAACGTGCCCCTACTGCGGGGTGGGCTGCGGCGTGGTCGCCAGCGTGGAAGGCGGAGCGGTAAGCGTTCGGGGGGACGAAACCCATCCTGCAAACTTTGGTCGCCTGTGCGTGAAGGGATCGGCCCTGGGGGAGACCACGGGGTTACAGGGGCGATTGCTGCGCCCCGTTGTTGACGGTGTTGAGGTGGGCTGGTCGCAGGCGCTGGGGGCGGCAGGCGAGCGACTCCAGGCGATCATCGACAAATGGGGGCCGCAGGCCGTGGCGTTTTACGCCTCCGGCCAGCTATTAACCGAGGACTATTATGTTGCCAACAAGCTGATGAAAGGATTTATCGGCGCGGCAAACATTGATACCAACTCCCGGCTCTGCATGTCTTCGGCGGTGGTCGGCTACAAGCGCGCCTTCGGCGAAGACGTGGTGCCGTGCAGCTATGAGGATGTGGAGAACAGCGATCTGGTCGTGCTGGTGGGATCCAACGCGGCATGGACCCATCCGGTGCTGTATCAGCGGCTGGTGCAGGCAAAGCACAGCAATCCGCAGATGAAGGTGGTGGTGATTGACCCGCGCAGCACCGCCACCTGCGATATCGCCGACCTGCACCTGGCGCTTGCGCCGGGGAGCGATGCCGGATTATTTGTCGGCCTGCTGAACCTGATTCAGGGAGCGGATGAGTGGCCCGTTGAGCGCGTGGCGGCATTTTGCGGTCTTTCGCCGCAGGATATTGGCACCTTTTACGACTGGTTTATGACGGCACCTCGCGCTATCACGCTCTACACCATGGGGATCAACCAGTCCACCCGCGGCAGCGACAAGTGCAACGCTATCATCAACGTCCATCTTGCCAGCGGCAAATTCAATCGTCAGGGCTGCGGCCCGTTTTCGCTGACCGGACAGCCTAACGCGATGGGCGGGCGGGAAGTGGGCGGGCTGGCGAACCAGCTGGCGGCGCACATGAGCTTCGAGCCGGACGATCTCTCGCGGGTGGCGCGTTTCTGGGGAACCGAGCGGCTGGCGCAGACGCCAGGCCTGATGGCGGTGGAGCTGTTTGACGCCATCGCCCGCGGCGAGGTGAAGGCGGTGTGGATTATGGGGACCAACCCCGCCGTATCGCTGCCGGACAGCCACGCGGTGTGTCAGGCGCTGGCGGCCTGTCCGCTGGTTATCGTTTCTGAAGTGATGCAGGAGACGGACACCAGCCGGTTTGCCCATATTCGTCTTCCGGCGCAGGGCTGGGGCGAGAAAAACGGTACGGTAACCAACTCAGAGCGGCGCATTTCGCGCCAGCGCGCGTTTCTGCCCGCGCCGGGCGAGGCAAAGCCGGACTGGTGGATTATTGCCCAGGTCGCTAAAAGGCTGGGCTATGGCGAAGCGTTTGCCTGGGAACATCCGCGGGATATTTTTTGTGAACATGCGGCGCTAACGGCGTTTGAAAATAACGGCGAGCGCGCGCTCAATCTGGGGGAACTGGCGACGTTAAGCCGCGAGGAATGGGATGCGCTGGAGCCTTATCAATGGTGCGCCGGTCATTTTCCCCACAGACGGATTGTCCCGGTTATCCCATCGTTGCCCGCCGCGGGGATCAATACCCTGTACCCGCTGATGCTCAACACCGGCCGTATTCGCGACCAGTGGCATACCATGACCCGCACGGGATACGTCGCACGATTAATGCAGCATATCGCAGAGCCGCTGGTTGACGTCTGCCGTTCAGACGCCGCGCGATATGGAGTGTGCGAGGGGCAGCTGGCGCGAATCGCTTCCCCGCGCGGGGTGATGGTTGCCCGGATCCATATTAACGACGCTCAGAAGGCGGGAGAGTTGTTTCTCCCGATGCACTGGAATGCGCAATTTTCCCGTCAGGGGAAGGTCAATGCCCTGGTGGAAGGCCGCGTTGACCCGGTTTCAGGCCAGCCAGAGAGTAAACAAACCGCGGTCAGGATCCTGCCCTGGCAGCCGGGCTGGCAGGGGGAGCTTTACGCGCGTGACTTACCGGAACTCCCGTCCTTTGTGTACTGGTGGCGCAAAGCGACTCGCCTGACGCTGGCGGGTGATAAACCGTTCCTGCCATGGGTCATGGATTACGCCAGCGGCAGGGGCTGGCAGCTGCAGGTTGCGCAGACCGGCGAGCGTAGCAGCGTGCTGGCCTGGCATAACGGCGAGCTGATGCTCGCCTTCTGGGAAGGAACCGCGCGACCGGAGCTGGCGCACCCGGTGATTGAAGCGGCTTTTCAGTCGCCCCCCTTAACGCCTGCTGCACGTCATGCGCTCCTCAACGGGCAGGGCGTGGGGGAGGTGGTGGATCCGGGGCGCATTATCTGTAGTTGTTTCAGCGTCGGGGAAAACGCGATACGCGAGGCGATTACCGGAGGGTGCGATTCCATTTCGGCGCTGGGGGCACGTTTGCGCTGCGGAACGAACTGCGGTTCGTGCGTGCCCGAGCTGAAAGCGCTGTTTGGATAGCGGTGTAAGGGCGTCGGGTGGCGGCTGCGCCTTACCCGACCTACAAATTCGTGCCGCCCCGTAGGTCGGGTAAGGCGCAGCCGCCACCCGACAATAATGCTCAGGATAATCCTGGAATTTCCGTTAAGCCTGCATTTCACTGCTTATCGCGTTAACATAAAAAGAATTGCCTTATGAACACAGGTCCTTATTTACGACGTTGATGGCTGTATCGTCCCGCATTCATTTGCTGTTTTTGCTCTCCCTTCTTACGGCCGGAGCCGTTCACGGTGCGCCGAATTCCTTTATGCATCAGGCACAGAACCCCTTTGATAATAACGGGGATAGTTTGCCCGACCTCGGCATGGCGGCGCCAACGGGTGAAGGGGAGAAGCACTTGGCCGAAATGGCCAAGGCCTTTGGCGAAGCCAGTATGACCGACAATGGCCTGACGACAGGCGAGCAGGCGAAGCAGTTTGCACTGGGTCAGGTACGGGATGTGGTGAGCGGGGAAGTGAACGAGCAAATTGAATCCTGGCTTTCCCCCTGGGGTAACGCCAGCGTAAATCTGCTGGTAGATGATGAGGGCAATTTCAATGGCAGCAGCGGAAGCTGGTTTATTCCCTGGAACGATAACAATCGTTACCTGAGCTGGAGCCAGCTGGGCCTGACGCAACAGACGGACGGTCTGGTGAGCAATGCCGGGATTGGCCAGCGATGGGTCGCCGGAGACTGGCTGCTGGGCTATAACACCTTTTACGATAACCTGCTTGAAGAAAACCTGCAGCGCGCCGGGCTGGGGGCAGAAGCGTGGGGGCGAAATCTACGCCTGTCGGCGAACTACTATCAGCCGTTCGCCAGCTGGCGCGACAGCGCGGATCTGCAGGAGCAGCGCATGGCGCGCGGGTATGACATCACTGCTAAAGCCTGGCTGCCGTGGTTCCATCATCTGAATACCAGCGTCAGTTTTGAACAGTATTTTGGCGATAACGTCGATCTGTTTAGCAGTGGAACCGGCTACCACAACCCGATGGCGGTCAATCTGGGACTCAACTATACCCCCGTTCCGCTGGTGACCCTGACGGCTGCCCATAAGCAGGGAGAGAGCGGCGTCAGCCAGAATAACCTCGGGCTTAAGCTCAACTATCGGTTTGGCGTGCCCCTGGTCAAACAGCTGTCCGCCAGCGAAGTGGCTGTGACGCGTTCGCTGCGCGGCAGTCGCTACGATTCGCCAGAGCGGGAGAACCTGCCGGTCATGGAGTTCCGCCAGCGCAAAACGCTGTCGGTCTATCTGGCAACGCCGCCGTGGGATCTGAAAGGGGGCGAAACCGTTATGCTGAAGCTGCAAATACGCAGCAAGCATGGTATTCGCCAGCTGCACTGGCAGGGGGATACGCAGGCGCTGAGCCTGACCGCTCCGGCTGACAGTACCAGCAGCGACGGCTGGAGCGTCATTATGCCCGCATGGGATAACGCTGAGGGTGCAACTAACCAGTGGCGGTTGTCGGTGATCGCGGAAGATAAAGACGGGCAGCGCGTCTCTTCCAATGAGATCGCGCTAACGGTGGTTCAACCGCTGGTCGCATTGCCCAACGACGATCCACGGTGGAAGCTGCTGCCGGATGAGTAAGTTAAAAAATCCGTTCCTGATGGACCCACACGGCGGCTTCGACGCGGGACTTTAACTTCATCTTTTTCAGCATGTGCTTCACGTGCACTTTTACTGTGCTTTCGGTGATGTCCAGACGGCGGGCGATCATTTTGTTCGGCAGGCCCTGGGCAATCAGCTTCAGAATATCGCGTTCGCGCGGGGTAAGCTGGCTCACGTCACGGTCTGAGGTTGCGCGATTGGCCCGCAGGCTGGCGGCCAGTACCGGCGTTAAGGCTTCGCTCAGCACCATCTCTCCGGCAGCGGCCTGCTGCAGCGCCTTGAGCAGATCTTCCGGCTCCATATCTTTCAGCAGGTAGCCGTCCGCGCCGCGCTTCAGCGCCGTCACCACATCTTCTTCATGATTTGACACGCTAAACACCACCACGCGGCCAGACAGGGATTTTTCGCGCAGTTTGTCCAGCGTCTCCAGACCGTTCATGCCCGGCATGTTGAGATCGAGCAGGATCAAATCAGGATCGAGCGCTTCAGCAAGCTCAATACCCTGTTCGCCGTTGCTGGCTTCGCCAACGACGGTAATATCGGGCGCCATGCTGACCAGCTGTTTCACCCCGGTGCGCAGCATGGGATGGTCGTCGATCAACAGGATGGATGCCGGTTCCTGATTAGTCATGGTGTTCTCCTTGGACAGTTGTAAGCGGTTTTTCGGGAATAAAGGTGACGACCACTTCCGTGCCACCCGTGTCTCTCCGGCGAACCTGGCAATCACCGCGCAGGCTTTGCGCGCGGTCTCGCATGATAATTAAACCATAGTGGTTGGTTCTCTCGGCATTTTCCGGCACGCCGCAGCCGTCGTCCTGAATCGTCAGCTTCACCTGATTATTGTGCTGGCTGACGGTTACCGTTACCGCCGTCGCGCTGGCGTGCTTGAGCACGTTGCTTAGGGCTTCGCGGGCGATCTGCAGTAAATGAATCGCCTGATGGGAGGGGACAAAACGCGGCGGAAGCTGGTAGTCGAGCTTCACCGGGAACCCCAGCCGGGCGCTAAATTCGTGACAGCTGGACTCCAGCGCGGGGCGAAGGCCCGGCTCGGTCAGCTGCAGTCGGAAAGTGGTTAACAGTTCACGGAGCTGAACCCATGACGTGTTCAGCTCGTTGCGGATCTGGCTCAGGAGCTGTTTATTGCTTTCCGGCATCTCCGCGTCCTGCATCTGCAGGCAGCTGACCTGCATCTTCATGCAGGAGAGCGATTGGGCGATGGAGTCATGCAGCTCCCGCGCGATGGTGGCCCGCTCTTCCATGACAATCAGCTGCTGCTGTTTTTCCTGATGCCTGTCCAGCGCCAGCGTGGCCGTGAGCTGTTCCACCAGGGTATCCACCAGCTGCTGCTGGTCGTGGCTCAGATGCCTTCCGGCGGGCAGGGTAGCCAGCAGAATGCCGTACTGGGTGTGGCTGTCCGTCAGACGCCACTTTAGCGTGGTGCCCGTCGTCGTTAGCGGTGGTACACCCCGCGGGCAAAGGTGACAACCTTTATCATCACAGGACATGTCAGACTGACAGGTAAATTCCTGATGATTTTCTTCGTCTTCAACGTCGTAGACCCGCAGCTCCAGATCGTGCAGCAGCGTCAAGTTTTGCAGGCCGTTCAGCACCGGCGAGAGGCGCTCGCACAGCGGTACCTGCATGTGCAAACGGCGGTTGGCCTGCCACAGGAAAGAGAGAATTTCGTTTTTCTGTTCGAGTCCGGCGGTTTTTTCCTGAACCCGCTGTTCCAGTACCGCGTAGCTTTCAGACAGCTCTTCCGACATGGTGTTAAGCGCCTGGCCGAGCATCGCCATCTCGTTACGCCCGCTGATATGCGTGCGCTGGGTAAAATCGCGGTTCGTTACGGCGCGTGCCATTGCCAGCAGCTGTTTCCAGGGATTCAGCAGCCTTGCGCGCAGCCAGACGATGGTGAAAATCAGCAGTAGGCCCATAAACAGCGCCATCACCCGGTGGATCATAACCACCCGGTCAATGCGTAATTCGGTGGTTTGATCGAAAGAAGAGACCAGCGTATCAATGCGTGAGACGAAACCGGCAACGTCGCGCGCGACGGCGTCGGGGCTGTTCGCCTGCTTTAAGCCTGGCTCAAGCTGCGTGTGCCAGTAGCCCTGAAGGGCCTTGAGCTGGGATTTCTGACCAGCGCGAATGGCGGCACTTTCCAGCTCGGGGCTGAAAGCCGTATGCTCCATATCGTCGATCAGCTTCTGGTCGTCCTGCGTTAAGGGCACCGAGGCCAGCAGACGATAACTCTGCATGCGTAGCGAGCCTGCCTCGTTGATGGCATGCGCATTACCCTGTACGCCCTGGACCAGCCAGCCGGAAATCGCCATGCCGGTGACACCGATCGCGGTGGACAGCAAGACAATAAGCGCCAGTTGGTTAACCAGCGTCAGCGGGGATAGACATCTTTTTAACATGGTGTTGCCGGGCTCCTGACGTGACCTGACTGCAGGAATGGCGCTATTCTGGTGCATACCCTGGAGTATACCCATACCAATAAAGGATTACCTCTAAATTGCCAGAGGGGTAACGGTTAGGGGGAGGGAGTAGCCAGGATGGCTCAGCACCGTGAAAAACCACATCTTTTTTACCCCTTACTCCTACTCACTAAGAGTAATGCCTTTTTTTTCACCACAAAACCCCGCACTTTTCCTTTGATTTATATCAACTTACCGCCGCCCTAAAACCCTAATGTTTGCAGCATCATTCGAGAATCAGAGGTGTCTATGAGTCACTCATCCGCTCCCGACAGGGAAAATGGTCCCGTTATTACAGAATGGCGACCAGAGGATCCGGCGTTCTGGCAACAGCGCGGCCATCGTGTAGCAAGTCGTAATCTGTGGATTTCCGTTCCGTGCCTGCTGTTAGCGTTTTGCGTATGGATGTTGTTTAGTGCGGTTGCGGTAAACCTGCCAAAAGTCGGCTTTACGTTCACGACCGATCAGCTGTTTATGTTGACCGCGCTGCCGTCCCTGTCCGGTGCGTTGCTGCGTGTGCCTTACGCGTTTATGGTGCCGGTGTTTGGCGGACGCCGCTGGACGGCTTTCAGTACCGGCATCATGATCGTGCCGTGCGTGTGGCTCGGTTTTGCGGTGCAGGATACCTCCACGCCGTTTAGCGTGTTTGTGATCATCTCTCTGCTGTGCGGTTTTGCGGGCGCGAACTTTGCCTCCAGCATGGCGAACATCAGCTTCTTCTTCCCGAAAGCGAAGCAGGGTGGTGCGCTGGGCATTAACGGCGGTCTGGGGAACATGGGCGTGAGCGTGATGCAGCTGATTGCCCCGCTGGCGATTTCGGTTTCCATCTTTGCAGCCTTTGGCGGCGGCGGTGTGACCCAGCCGGATGGTTCTTCTCTGTTCCTGCAGAACGCGGCCTGGATTTGGGTACCGTTCCTGGTGGTCTTCACGCTGGCGGCCTGGTTCTTTATGAACGATTTGTCCGCGTCGAAGGCGTCCCTGAGCGAACAGTTACCGGTCCTGAAACGCGGTCACCTTTGGGTCATGGCGCTGTTGTATCTGGCAACGTTCGGCTCGTTTATCGGGTTCTCTGCGGGCTTCGCCATGCTGTCGAAAACCCAGTTCCCGGACGTGCAGATCCTGCAATTTGCCTTCTTTGGTCCATTTGTCGGCGCGCTGGCACGTTCTCTTGGCGGGATGATCTCCGACCGTCTGGGCGGGACGCGCGTGACGCTGGTGAACTTCATGGTGATGGCGATCTTCTGCGCGCTGCTGTTTCTGACGCTGCCAGCCAACGGGCAGGGCGGCAACTTTATTGCCTTCTTCGGCGTGTTTATGGTGCTGTTCCTGACGGCCGGGCTGGGAAGTGCCTCCACGTTCCAGATGATCTCCGTCATCTTCCGTAAGCTGACCATGGATCGCGTTAAAGCGCAGGGCGGCACCGAAGAGCAGGCCATGCGTGAAGCGGCGACCGACACCGCAGCGGCGCTGGGCTTTATCTCTGCGATTGGCGCAATTGGTGGCTTCTTCATCCCGAAAGCGTTTGGTATCTCACTGGACCTGACCGGCTCTCCGGCAGGGGCCATGAAAGTATTCCTCGTCTTCTATATCGCCTGCGTTGTGATTACGTGGCTGGTATATGGCCGTAATACCAAGAAAAATAAGTAAGTGTGATTATCCGTTTGCGCGGCCTTCGGGCCGCGTTTTTTTTGTGTTGGAAATAGTTACAACATACTGATGACCTTTACAGCGGCAGCCTGCGGGTAACACTGTGATCGCCATCGCTTTCCAGTGGGGTCTACCCCTTAATACCTGAGATGTTAAATTTAGCCCTGCTTTTTGTACGATAAATATAAAATATCCATATTAATCATCATGATACGAATTTTACATTTATACTGCTTTGGTGGTATTTGATGTAACACCCACCTCCAGAGACCCCGTCCGCCTTGATCGTTATCAATTCTCCCCCGCTTTCAGAGCGTTACCTTCGCAGCAAATCAGCAATGTCGATTTAGAGAGCCACAGGCTCCACACAGGAGATACCCGATGAGCAAATTTTTAGACCGGTTTCGCTACTTCAAGCAGAAGGGCGAGACGTTTGCCGATGGGCACGGTCAGCTTCTGGAGACCAACCGCGACTGGGAAGACGGCTATCGCCAGCGCTGGCAGCATGACAAAGTGGTCCGTTCAACCCACGGCGTCAACTGCACGGGTTCGTGCAGCTGGAAGATTTTCGTCAAGAATGGTCTGGTGACATGGGAAGTCCAGCAAACCGACTACCCGCGTACCCGTCCCGATCTGCCGAATCATGAACCGCGCGGCTGTCCGCGTGGCGCAAGCTACTCCTGGTATCTCTACAGCGCTAACCGCCTGAAATACCCTCTGATGCGTAAGCGCCTGATGAAAATGTGGCGTGAAGCGAAAGTCCAGCACAGCGATCCGGTTGATGCATGGGCATCCATCATTGAAGACACCGACAAAGCGAAGAGCTTCAAGCAGGCTCGCGGTCGCGGTGGCTTTGTCCGTTCCTCCTGGAAAGAAGTGAACGAACTGATTGCGGCGTCTAACGTCTACACCGTCAAAACCTACGGCCCGGACCGCGTGGCGGGCTTCTCGCCAATCCCGGCGATGTCGATGGTCTCTTACGCGTCTGGCGCGCGCTATCTCTCCCTGATTGGCGGGACCTGTCTGAGCTTCTATGACTGGTACTGCGACCTGCCGCCTGCGTCTCCGCAGACCTGGGGCGAGCAGACCGACGTGCCGGAATCCGCCGACTGGTATAACTCCAGCTACATTCTGGCCTGGGGCTCTAACGTTCCTCAGACCCGTACCCCGGATGCCCACTTCTTTACCGAAGTGCGTTACAAAGGCACCAAAACCGTTGCGATTACCCCTGACTATGCGGAAATCGCCAAGCTGTGCGACCTGTGGCTGGCACCTAAGCAGGGCACCGATGCGGCGATGGCGCTGGCGATGGGCCACGTCATGCTGCGCGAGTTCCACCTGGACAAGCCTAGCCAGTACTTCACCGACTACGTGCGTCGCTACACCGACATGCCGATGCTGGTGATGCTGGAAGAGCGCGACGGCTACTACGCTGCCGGTCGTATGCTGCGCGCCGCTGACCTGGTGGATTCACTTGGTCAGGAAAATAACCCGCAGTGGAAAACGGTTGCCTGTAACAGCAATGGCGAACTGATTGCGCCTAACGGCTCTATCGGTTTCCGCTGGGGCGAAAAGGGCAAATGGAACCTGGAGCAGCGTAACGGCACCACCGGCGAAGAGACCGAACTGCGCCTGAGCATGCTGGGCAGCCAGGATGAGATCGCTGACGTCGGCTTCCCGTACTTCGGTGGCGAAGGCACCGAGCATTTCAACAAGGTTGAACTGAATAATGTTCTGATGCACAAACTGCCGGTGAAGCGTCTTCAGCTCGCCGATGGTTCAACGGCGCTGGTCACCACCGTTTACGATCTCACCATGGCGAACTACGGCCTTGAGCGCGGTCTGAACGACGAAAACTGTGCAAGCAGCTACGATGACGTGAAAGCGTACACCCCGGCATGGGCGGAGCAGATCACCGGCGTGCCGCGCGCGCAGATCACCCGTATCGCGCGTGAGTTCGCGGAAAACGCCGACAAGACCCACGGTCGCTCCATGATCATCGTTGGTGCCGGTCTGAACCACTGGTATCACCTCGATATGAACTATCGCGGCCTGATTAACATGCTGATCTTCTGCGGCTGCGTCGGTCAGAGCGGCGGCGGCTGGGCACACTACGTCGGCCAGGAAAAACTGCGTCCGCAGACCGGCTGGCAGCCACTGGCGTTTGCCCTCGACTGGCAGCGTCCGGCGCGCCACATGAACAGCACTTCCTACTTCTATAACCACTCCAGCCAGTGGCGCTACGAGACGGTTACCGCAGAGGAACTGCTGTCGCCAATGGCGGATAAATCCCGCTACAGCGGCCACCTGATTGACTTCAACGTGCGTGCGGAACGTATGGGCTGGCTGCCGTCGGCTCCTCAGCTTGGCACCAACCCGCTGCGCATCGCGGAAGCGGCGAAGAAAGCTGGCATGACACCGGTGGACTACACCGTTAAGTCGCTGAAGGAAGGTTCGATTCGCTTTGCGGCGGAACAGCCGGAAAACGGTAAAAACCATCCGCGCAACCTGTTCATCTGGCGCTCAAACCTGCTGGGTTCTTCCGGTAAAGGTCACGAGTTCATGCTGAAGTATCTGCTTGGTACGGAACACGGTATTCAGGGCAAAGATCTCGGCAAGCAGGGCGGCGTGAAGCCTGAAGAAGTGGAATGGAAAGACAACGGCCTGGACGGCAAGCTGGATCTGGTGGTGACGCTGGATTTCCGTCTGTCGAGCACCTGCCTGTACTCCGATATCGTTCTGCCGACGGCAACCTGGTATGAAAAAGACGATATGAATACCTCGGATATGCATCCGTTTATTCATCCACTGTCTGCTGCAGTTGACCCGGCGTGGGAATCCAAAAGCGACTGGGAAATCTACAAAGGCATCGCCGAGAAATTCTCTGAAGTCTGCGTGGGGCACCTGGGCAAAGAAACCGACGTGGTGACGCTGCCCATTCAGCACGACTCCGCTGCCGAACTGGCGCAGCCGCTGGACGTGAAGGACTGGAAAAAAGGCGAGTGCGATCTGATCCCTGGCGTGACGGCGCCGCACATCATTCCAGTTGAACGTGACTACCCGGCGACCTACGAACGCTTTACCTCTATCGGCCCGCTGATGGAGAAAATCGGCAACGGCGGGAAAGGGATCGCCTGGAACACCCAGAGCGAAATGGACCTGCTGCGTAAGCTCAATTACACCAAATCAGACGGCCCGGCCAAAGGCCAGCCAATGCTGAACACGGCGATTGATGCTGCAGAGATGATCCTGACCCTGGCACCGGAAACCAACGGCCAGGTCGCAGTAAAAGCCTGGGAAGCACTGAGTAAAATCACCGGTCGCGACCACAAGCATCTGGCCCTGAATAAAGAAGACGAGAAAATCCGCTTCCGCGATATTCAGGCCCAGCCGCGCAAAATTATCTCCAGTCCGACCTGGTCTGGTCTGGAAGATGAGCACGTTTCTTATAACGCGGGTTACACCAACGTTCACGAGCTGATCCCGTGGCGTACCCTGACCGGTCGTCAGTCTCTGTATCAGGATCACCAGTGGATGCGTGACTTCGGCGAAAGCCTGCTGGTTTACCGTCCGCCAATCGACACCCGTTCGGTGAAAGCGGTAATGGGCGAGAAGTCCAACGGTAATCCTGAAAAAGCGCTGAACTTCCTGACGCCGCACCAGAAGTGGGGGATCCACTCCACCTACAGCGACAACCTGCTGATGCTGACGCTGGGACGCGGCGGTCCGATTGTCTGGATGAGCGAAGCGGACGCCAAAGATCTGGGGATTGTGGATAACGACTGGATCGAAGTCTTCAACAGCAACGGTTCATTGACCGCTCGTGCAGTGGTTAGCCAGCGTGTTCCAGCAGGGATGACCATGATGTACCACGCGCAGGAACGTATCGTGAACATTCCTGGCTCAGAAATCACCGAGCAGCGCGGCGGTATTCATAACTCGGTCACCCGTATTACGCCGAAGCCGACCCATATGATTGGTGGCTATGCGCAGTTGGCCTACGGCTTTAACTACTACGGCACCGTAGGATCTAACCGCGATGAGTTCGTGGTTGTACGTAAGATGAAGAATATTAACTGGTTAGACGGCGAAGGTAATGACCAGGTACAGGAGAGCGTAAAATGAAAATTCGTTCACAAGTCGGCATGGTGCTGAATCTGGATAAATGCATCGGCT
>PJTS01000242.1_pt1 | contig 48016 bp, 32 predicted proteins | sample 1512251 | NCBI WGS metagenome assembly PJTS01 (sample SAMN08177686, study PRJNA422409) | Soil metagenome, whole genome shotgun sequencing project. | isolation source: Soil (2) enriched on wood chips: alkali lignin treatment | place: USA: Madison | collected 2015-01-15 | reverse complement strand
TTTATATAATATCTTAACGAATGATTTTTTTTAAAAATTGAACAAAATTCTTTCAACTTAGGCAATTATGTGTTAAATTTATATTGACCAGTTATGAGAGGTGGAATCCAAATTATTTATGAAAAAGCTAGATCAACATGTATTGGATTTGCAAGACGGTAAAGAATCTGCATTAGGATCCCTTATTGATGAGTTTAGTGAGAAACTGCTTTTTTTTGCCTATAAAATTATAAAAAACAAAAATATTGCGGAGGAAATTATTTCGGATTCATTTATTAAGTTATGGGAACGTAGAGGCAATTTTAGTTCTATTGAATGCATTAAATCCTTTTTGTTCTTAGTGACCAAAAATGCTTGTTTAGATGCCTTAAAACAAAGTAGATCCAAATTTGAGCATAGCGAATCTTTTTTGATGGATCTTAAGACGGATACGCAGGATGTTTTAACGAAAATCATTTATTATGAGCTTATTGATCTAATTGCCAAAGAGATCGAAAAATTTCCCAAAAAGCAGGCTCAGATCATACAGTTATCTTTGATAGAAGGTCGATCTACAGAAGAGATTTGTGAAGAGTTGGAGACGACTCCGAGTACAGTATATTTTGCCCGATCAAAAGCTATTTCAACCTTAAAGCAAGTGTTCAAACAGAAGAATATTTCATATTATCAAGTTAGCTTTTTGCTTTCCATGCTCTGGCCCTAATAGATCGTGTTTTCTAAAAATGAGGAGATTTTTGGATATTTCAATTTTGAAGCTTGTATTGGTTTGATTTGTTGGAAGGAGAAGGTAATAAAAAAAGGTGCATCATCTAATGCACCTTTTTCTTAAATATGTTAAAGATTATTTTCCTCTTCTATTTAGCAGTTGCTGCTGCTCTATCGATGTGAAATTGCACTAGGTCATCAATAGGAGAACGCAAAATTTTACCTACTTTCATGCCATATTGTTCAGCTTTTTCAGCTAATACATTTCTGAAATTGTAGCCTACTGAACCAATGCAATTAAAAGTATAACTTTGATAATTAGGATATTTACTTACTAAATTTCTGAAGAAAGCTTCAAATGCTTCATCTACAATATTACGTGTATATTCGATATTTACATTATTGTCATATACGAATTTACTGAAACTTGCACAGAAACGGTTTGGCATAGGTTTGGTATACACCGCGTCCATGATTTCATCTTTCGTCATTTTATACGTGTTCCAAAACACTTCCTTTACATCTTTAGGCATTAAATTACGAACATAGTCTGCAAGTAATTTTTTACCAATGTAACTACCCGATCCCTCGTCACCTAAAATGTAAGCTCCGGAATCAATATTTAATGTAATTTCTTTGCCGTCATAGAGACAAGAATTTGTTCCTGTACCCAAGATCGCAGCAAATCCAGCTTCGGATCCCAGTAGTGCTCTTGCTGCAGCAAGTAGATCGTGTCCCACTTCCACTTTCGCTGTAGTAAATACATGTTTTAGTGCATCAACTACGATCTGTGCCTTCTCTTTATTATGGACCCCTGCACCATAATAATTTACTTCCGCGATTTTTTCAAAAGGTAAATCCTGCGGTAATCCTTTTTTTAGGGAGTTTACAATGTATTCACTGTCAACAAAATACGGGTTATACCCTTCTGTGTTGAAGTAGATTTTTTTATTTGAATCGTCTAACAAACACCAGTTTGTTTTTGTTGATCCCCCGTCAGCAATGATTATCATTATTGAGTAGTTTTAATTGTGTTTATCGTTATAAAATGAGTAATCAATTCATTAATCAATTCCCCGAAAATACATTTTTTAATTTTAAATATCATAATTTATCCGAGTATTTTTGAAAAAATAAATTTTATGAATTTGCTCATAATATAAAAAAACTGGCTTAACAGTGTTGTTAAGCCAGTTTTTAGGTGCTGTAATAAAATTGATTAAATAGTGTACTATTTACAATTAGTTGATGCTTTTAATGTGCTCCTTCAGCCTCGATTTCATCAATATTGATTCCTTGTTTAGTTAAAATTCCCTTGACAAATACAGCAAAGAAAACGATATAACAGAATCCGATTAATGGTAGGATATAGGAGTTGTGTATTCCAATAAGATCGGCCAATTTTCCTTGGATAGGAGGAAGGACACCACCACCAAGGATCATCATGACTAAGAATGCTGAACCCTGAGCAGTATATTTCCCTAGACCAACGATTGATAAACTGAAGATAGATGACCACATAATTGAACAGGCAAGTCCTCCAGATAAAAATGCATAAATCGCGATTGTACCTGAAGAGAAGAGGCCGATTAACATGGCGATGATTCCAAATAAACCGAAAATGATCAATGTACGGGCTGGTTTTTCTTTACTTAGATAAAAAGCAACGATTTGCAGAATAATACAGATCACATAGTAATAAAGGTGTGACATTTCGAAGCCTGCAAGTGTATTGACACCAATTATAATCGAGAAAGCGATTAAAGGAACAATAATCAGTAGTCCATTTTTAGCAGATTTACTTAGGTTGAATGCTGTAATGGCTCCGGCCCATCGACCGATCATCATACTTCCCCAATACATGGATACATATGGTGTGATTTGTGAAGACTGTAGGTGGCCAAATTCTTTTAAAGTAAGCAACTCACCTAAGTTACTTCCAATAGCAACTTCGATACCTACATAGATAAATAATGCAAGCATTCCCAAAGCCAGTTGCGGATATTTCATTGCTCCCCAGCCTTCAGGGTTCTTTTTCGCGCTTCTATTGGAGAAAAGTAAACCGCCGATAACAACAATTAATGCACCTGCTAACCACATCATACGTTGTGTTTCAAGTGGTTTGGCAACTTCTTTAATATGTGCTTTTAATTGGTCGATTTGTAGCTGATCAGTGAGGCTTGATGCTTGTTGATGGAGCTGTTCGATATGCAATGCAAGGTCACTTTTGTAACTTAGGAATACTGGAGTGAACATACCGAATAGTAGAACTGTCATGATGATCAAGGTACGTAAAGCCTTATTGGCTTTTTCCATGGGTTCATTGCTAATTCCAGCTGGAACTTTTTTACTGAAATTGAATAATGCTGCAGCCAAAAGAAACAACAAACCAACACCAACATATAGATATACAACTTTATTTAAAGGAAGATTGGCAATTTCTGAATCTGAGATCGGCTCAAATGTTCCAAATAGCGAGAAACCAATCACCAATGGTCCTATTGTCGTTCCGAATGAGTTGATACCACCGCCAAGGTTGACACGGGAAGCTCCCGTCTTTGGGTCACCTAATAAAACGGCGAAGGGATTGGCAGCTGTTTGCTGTAACGAGAATCCAAGTGCAACCACAAATAGACCCAACAACATTCCAATATATAAATTTACCTCGACCGCCACAATCATTGCCGCTGCTCCCAAAGCAGAAAATAGTAGACCATAAACGATACTTTTTTTGTAACCCCACTTCCCAACAAGGTCTTTACCGCCGATTGAACTGAAGATAAACAGAAGTAATGCACCAATGTAGTAGGCCGTGTAAAAAGCAAAGTCAATGAGCTGCGATTGAAATTGATCTAGGTGAAAATAATTCTTGCAGAATGGGATAAATACGCTATTTCCCGCTGCAATGAACCCCCAAAAGAAAAACACAATAATCAGTGTGTAGAGTGCGGGGTAATTGGTTTTAGTTTGTTGCTGTTCCATATAAGGGATCTAAAAACTTAAATTTTGAAAGGTACGAACTTATGAAAAAAAATATAAAATTCAATCTAAAAATGTCGTTAAATCGTTTTACTAGCTACAATAGTAAATATTTTTTTTGAAATATTTTGAAATAACAAAATTTGTTTTTTTCTTTGTCTAGGTTCTCAAGATTTAATCCACTTCGGGTTTAAAAGAAATCATTAAGTTCTTCATTCACTTAAACAAGGAAACAAGCTTAGGTGTGTAATCAGAATAAAGCTCAAAAGAAAATCCAAAAATCATACACAACACATTAATGGATATTAACGAATTAAACGCTAAACTCGTATCGGAATTGCGCGAGATTGCTAAGTTGATCGGTATCGCGGATGCTGATAAATTGCGTAAGCAAGAATTAATAGAAAGAATTAGCAATACCGGTGGGGAAGAAGAAGCAGCTCCGGCTTCTGTAGAAAAAGTTGCTAAAGTGGAGGAGGATAGTCAGGAACAGGGTGAACGCACTCGTAAGCGCGTAAGAACGGTGAAGACCGTTGAGCCTGTGACTGTCAGAAAACGTGAGGCTGTTGAAAGTGAGGAAAGCAGTCCCGCAGTAGAAAGTACTCCTACAACAGATAAAGGTTCCCAACCTGAAAAAACACCTCAAACTCCAAAAGCTGAAAATACTTCTTCTAGTACAGATTTCGACAATGTTATCGTTAATGAGGGTGTGTTAGAAATTATGCCAGATGGCTATGGTTTCTTGCGTTCGTCAGACTATAACTATTTGACATCTCCAGATGATATTTATGTATCACAGTCTCAGATCAAATTATTTGGTTTGAAAACAGGAGATACCGTTCGTGGTTGTATTCGCCCTCCAAAAGAAGGTGAGAAATATTTTCCATTGGTTAGAGTAGAGGCCATCAACGGACAGAATCCTGCAGAGGTACGTGACCGTGTGCCTTTTGACTACTTGACACCTTTATTCCCTGATGAGCGCTTAAATCTGGATATGGGTATGGGTAACTACTCAACTCGTATTATGGATTTGTTTACGCCAATCGGTAAAGGTCAACGTGGATTGATCGTTGCTCAACCAAAAACGGGTAAAACAAATTTATTGAAGGAGGTTGCTAACGCAATTGCGAAGAATCATCCTGAGGTATACCTGATTATCTTGTTGATCGATGAGCGTCCTGAGGAGGTTACGGATATGGCAAGAAGTGTGCGTGCTGAGGTTGTATCATCTACTTTTGATGAGCCTGCTGATCGCCATGTGAAAATCGCTAATATTGTATTGGAGAAAGCGAAACGTATGGTAGAGTGTGGTCATGACGTGGTCATCCTATTGGATTCAATCACTCGTCTGGCGCGTGCTTACAATACTGTTGCTCCTGCTTCAGGTAAAATCTTGTCAGGTGGTGTGGATGCAAATGCACTACATAAACCAAAACGTTTCTTTGGTGCGGCTAGAAATATCGAAAACGGTGGTTCATTAACAATCCTTGCAACAGCTTTAACAGATACTGGTTCAAAAATGGATGAGGTGATCTTTGAAGAATTTAAAGGAACGGGTAATATGGAGTTACAATTGGATCGTAAATTGGCGAACAAGCGTATCTTCCCTGCAATCGACATTACTGCGTCAAGTACGCGTCGTGATGATCTATTGACAGATAAAGAATCATTGCAACGTATCTGGGTACTTCGTAATCACTTGTCTGATATGAATTCTACAGAAGCAATGGAATTCTTGCAAGGACAAATGCGTGGTACTAAATCAAATGAAGAATTTTTGATCAGTATGAATGGGTAATCCCATCAAATTTTAATATTTTAGCCATCATTTTACTAAAATGATGGCTTTTTTGTGTCCGATCGTATGGTGTGGTAGCGTATAATTCAACTTCGAGATATTAAAACGATATTGAGCTGCGAATACATACAATGGGGCCACGTTGAAAATTGCAATAAGTACATAAATATAATATTGATGAAAAAACATATTCCAAATCTGCTGACCTGCCTCAATCTTTTTAGTGGTTGTATTGCTGTACTGATGGCGTTGGATGGCAACATAAAAGCGGTAACGATATGTGTGCTTGCTTCTGGAGTATTTGATTTTTTTGATGGTATGGTCGCAAGACTGCTTCATGTAAAGTCGCCTATTGGAAAAGAGCTGGATTCGCTTGCCGATATGGTCAGCTTTGGATTTCTACCAGGGGTAATTATGTTTACACTATTGCAAAAAGTGTTTCCCGGTGGATCTTTATTCCCTTATATAGGCTTTATTGTTACTGTATTTTCTGCGTTGCGTTTGGCAAAGTTTAATTTGGATGAGCGGCAAACAGCAGATTTTATAGGGCTTAATACTCCAATGAATACTTTTTATGTGCTTTCATTGCCTTATATCGCTGATAAGTATCCTGGACTCATTATAAATCCAATATTTTTGATTTGTAGTGCGCTGCTGACCAGTTATCTATTGATTAGTGAGATTCGACTGTTTTCGATGAAATTCAGTTCAATGGATTGGGCGACGAATAAATATCGCTTTATTTTTCTATTCTTAACTTTGGTGTTATTTGCAATTGGACAATTTATGGCTTTGCCAGTTATTCTCCTTTTGTATTTTATACTGTCCGCATTGCATTTCAATAAAAAAACGATCTAGCTTAGATCGTTTTTTCATATTGTTCGAGTTCAAATAACAGTTCTTTCATTTCGATGTCCAGCACCTCAAAAGTTGCCCTAAGTCCTTCTAAGGATTCCTGATTTTTGGCACTTAATTCCAAATTCTCAAATTTAGCTTTTAAGTGAAAAGCTCCTATATAATCCATCGTTGGTTTAATATGATGAGCTGCATCTGCAATTTTTTGATGATTACCTGTATTTAAGGCATTTCGCAAGTTGTCTAAGTCTACTGGGGTCTGGATAAGATACATTGATACAAATTGTTTGATCAAATCAGTATTGTCAAACATATTTTGGTTGATCAGGTCAATGTCGATATGATTCATCGTCGCTAATTTTCTTTACGGGTAATTCGTCCTTGCAATTATTCAATAAAGATACATTATTTTTTTTGTAAACGGGGTGTATGTATGTTGGAGCTATTTCTGCTAAGGGCTCCAATGTAAAGCGTCTTTCTGAAATAAAAGGATGCGGTATAATCAGATTTGGGTGATTGATAACTTCGTCGTTGAAATAAAGTAAATCAATGTCTATCGCCCGCTCTCCCCATTTCTTCAGTCGTACTCTTCCTAGATCTAATTCAATCTTTTGGGTAAGGTTTAAGCATTCAAGTGCAGATAGCGGTGAGCTTATTAGGATGACCTGATTAAGGAATGAAGGTTGATCTTCAACTCCCCAAGCTGCAGTTTCATATATTGAGGATTCTTGCATTATCAATCCAATCTGTTGTTCGAGGGATTGTTTTGCTAATGAGAGTTGTTGCAAGCGGTCTCCTAAGTTCGTTCCCAATAATATAAAAATCTTGTTCATGTCGCTAAATTAAGTCTTTATGAAATAAAATACTGGGGGAATAAAAAATATTGCATTACCTTTAGCGTAAAATAAATCATTCCATGTACAAGAACTGCATAAACTGGAATTAATTATAAAATATGAAATCATTTTTTAAGTATGTATTAGCAACGATTACAGGGATTGTTATATCTTTTGTGATTTTGTTTATTGTTTTTATGGGTATTATCGGTGCGATTATTAGCTCTGCTTCCTCTGATCAGGAAGTTGCTGTAAAAACCAATTCGGTGCTGTTTCTATCCTTTGATTATGATATTAATGAACGGAATGACAATAATCCTTTTGGAAGCTTAAATCTTCCGGGTTATTCTACTAAGAGTATCGGGTTGGATGATATTCTGGGAAGAATAAGGTATGCGGCAACAGATGCGAATATAAAGGGGATTTATATGGATGCGGGTAGTATCGGTACTGGTTTTGCAAGTTTAAAGGCTGTACGTGATGAACTTTTAGCATTTAAAAAAACAGGAAAATTTGTTGTTGCCTACAATGCTGGGTATAATCAAAAAGCATATTATGTAGCCAGTATTGCAGATAAGGTATATGTCAATCCCCAAGGTACCATAGATTTTAGAGGTCTTTCTAGTTCGACAATGTTTTACAAAGACTTATTGGACAAAGTTGGGGTTGAGATGCAGATTGTGAAAGTAGGGACGTTTAAGAGCGCAGTGGAGCCTTACTTCCTAAATAAGATGAGTGATCCAAACCGTTTGCAGGTAACATCGTATCTGGGAAGCATATATGATACTTTTATCAATGAAATCGCTGCAAGTCGGAACATTCCGGCAGATTCATTGCGTGGTATAGCCAATGATTATCTGGTTAGGAATGCTGATGATGCGGTACGGTATAAGCTTGCTGATGCTAAGATCTATAAGGACGAACTGCTCTCTGATTTAAGAAAGCGATTGAAGATAGGCGAGAAGGATGAGATATCTTTTGTTTCATTGTTCGATTACAATAAAAAGGTGAAGGATGATGCTAGTGGATCTGAAGTGGCTGTGCTTTACGCTGTTGGCGAGATTGTGGATGGTGAAGGTACCCGTCCGGGTGAGATCGGAGGGGATAAATTTTCAAGAGAATTACGGAAGCTGCGAGAGGATGATGCTGTAAAGGCTGTTGTGTTGCGTGTGAATTCACCTGGGGGTTCGGCACTTGCTTCAGATGTTATCTGGAGGGAGGTGATTTTGACTAAAAAAGTTAAGCCAGTAATTGTTTCTATGGGAGATGTAGCGGCTTCAGGGGGCTATTATATTGCTGCGGCCGCTGACTCCATATTTGCTGAGCCGACGACCATCACCGGATCAATTGGTGTATTTGGTGTAATACCGAATTTCCAGAATCTGATGAACAATAAAATTGGCGTTCACTACGATGGTGTAAAGACAGGAAAATTTGCGGATTTGATGACTACTTTTGATCGCCCATTGACTGCTGAAGAAAGGGATATTATCCAACGTGAGGTTGACAAAGTGTATGCTACTTTTACAAAAGTTGTGTCCGAAGGTAGAAAGATGCCATTGGCGAATGTTGATAGTATTGGTCAGGGCCGTGTTTGGACGGGTACACAGGGGCTGGGTAACAAATTGGTGGATCGTCTGGGTAATCTTGATATTGCTATTCAGGCGGCGGCTAAAAAGGCAAATCTAAGCAAGTATAAAGTTTCGCAATATCCTGCGAAGGAAGATCCGTTTACCTCAATATTGAACAATTCAAAGGAAAAAGTTCAGGTTTGGGTTGCTAAAGAACAAATGGGCGAATACTATCGTTATTTTGATGTGATGCGGAAGGCGACAGCGCAGAGTGGGGTTCAGGCAAGGTTGCCTTATACTGTTGAAATTCATTAATGATAATTTAATCCGATAAAAAGGCATTTATTTGATGAAAATAAATGCCTTTTTTCTATATTTAGCTGTTCGTTTGGCAAACGACAGATCCTAAAACATTAAAGTTACATAATGAAAACAGTAGACGATTTAAATTTTGCAGGTAAAAAAACCTTGGTTCGCGTAGATTTCAACGTTCCTTTGGATGAAAATTTCAATATTACGGATGATAATCGTATTCAAGGAGCTGCTCCAACAATAAAGAAAATTTTGAACGACGGCGGAAGCGTGATATTGATGTCCCATTTAGGAAGACCAAAAGATGGTCCTACTGATAAGTATTCATTAAAACATATTGTGGCTCATCTATCTAAGGTATTAGGTACAGAAGTTCAATTTGCCGATGATTGTATTGGAAATGAAGCTGTAGAAAAAGCTGCTGCATTGCAGGCTGGTCAAGTTTTATTACTTGAGAATCTACGTTTTTATAAAGAAGAGGAAAAAGGTGATGTAGGATTTGCTGAAAAGCTTTCAAAATTGGGTGATGTTTATGTGAATGATGCCTTCGGTACCGCGCATCGAGCACATGCTTCAACTGCGATTGTCGCACAGTTTTTTCCATCAGCTAAATATAGCGGTTATTTGATGGCTGCTGAGGTAGGGAATGCAGAGAAAGTTTTGAATAATCCGGTTAGACCTTTTACAGCGATTATGGGGGGAGCGAAAGTTTCTGATAAGATCCAATTGATCGAAGCTTTATTGGATAAAGTGGATAACTTACTGATCGGTGGAGGTATGGCTTATACTTTTATCAAAGCAAGAGGTGGTGAAATCGGTAAGTCATTGGTTGAGATGGATAAACTTGACCTCGCAAATGAATTGGTAAAGAAAGCAAAAGAAAAAGGCGTGAATCTTGTTATTCCTACAGATGCTCAAATTGCTGATGCGTTTTCTAATGATGCAAATGTGTATGACGGGCCAAACGATCAAATTCCTGCGGATCTTCAGGGCTTGGATATTGGGGAGGAGTCTGCTAAGAATTTTGCGGCTATTATCAAAGATTCAAAAACAGTTCTTTGGAATGGACCTATGGGGGTTTTTGAATTTGATACTTTTGCAAAGGGTACCAAAGCTGTGGCTGATGCTGTTGTAGAAGCAACCAAAAATGGCGCATTTTCTTTAATCGGTGGGGGAGATTCAGCTGCTGCAGTAAGTAAATTTGGTATGACAGAAGATGTTAGCTATGTCAGTACAGGTGGTGGAGCGCTATTAGAATATATGGAAGGTAAAGTTCTTCCTGGTGTAAAAGCACTCGAAGACTAATAAATCAAACAGAATATTGAAAAGGGATAACGTTGGGTTATCCCTTTTTTTATGAGGAAAGACGGCCCTAAATCTACGGCGTTTTTTTATTGATGGTGGTAGGAGCTAATGACTTGTGAAAAAAGCTTTCTATTTATTATGGCTGAGATCTGTTCGGTAATGTCAGATTTAAATCAATTATCTGTTAAATATCTGTATAGTGTTGGTGAGTGTTTACCGTATTTGCTAAATTTATCACAACATGATTATATAGGTTTTATTGATGGATGCTAATCACAAAAAAGAAAAAGATAGTTCGGGTTTTTTTTCGGTGTTGACATACAATGTAGCGGGATTGCCAGGGTTTATTTCTTCTGCAATTACAGGCAGGAGTAGGAGTATTGCTGAGATAGGCAAAAAGATTAATCCTTTTGATATCGTAAATGTGCAGGAGGATTTCAATTATAACAATAGTCTTTATTTGGGGGGAAACCAACATCCTTATCGGACCAAGCCTAAGGGTCGTGTGCCCTTTGGCGATGGTTTGAATACGCTGTCACGTTTTCCGATGTCAGATGTAATTCGCGTTCCCTGGAAAAAACGCACGGGGGCTGATTCTCTGACGCCTAAAGGTTTTACCTTGGTCAAGGTGGAAATAGTTGCGGGGATATGGCTGGATGTCTATAATGTACACGCAAACGCTCAGAACAGTAGACGTGCCTCTAGTGCTAGAAGGGACAATCTCAATCAGCTGCGCGATTATATAGGTGAGAACTCTAGCGATAATGCACTGATTGTTATGGGGGACTTTAATGCTCATTATAGTTTCGGTGATGATAATCTACATGATTTTATGGAGTCAACCACATTGGTGGATAGTTGGGTAGAACTCCAAAACGGCGGACTAGTGCCAGAAGCGAAGCATGCATTCAAGCCTCCTCATATGTTATCAATTGGCAATCAGAACGAGTCAATAGACAAGATTCTTTACCGTAGCAACGGTCATTTAAATTTGGCTGCGCGTGACTATAATATAGAAAATAATCTGTTTACGAACCTCAGGGGCCTACCTTTATCAGATCATTATGCGCTAGCTGCTAATTTTAATTGGGCTATTCATCCTTAGTAGGTGTAATTTAAACTTACCGTTGGAACGACGCGCTGCGTCGCTGTATTATCATTGATATAGGTTCCTTTTACGACAAACTCAAAGTCGGGCAATGGATATCTAAAAGCATTGAAATCAAAGGAAAGGTATCCTCCAAAACTCTTCGGTGCCGCTTCTTTATGTTTGTGGATATTTTGATAGTCTGCAAATACACCACCTTTTATACGTTTTATATAGGTTAGTGATCCTATATTAAAATCAGGATAGGCGATTGGAAAACGATAATTGACCAATAATGTATTTTTTATCTTTTCATATTTGTAATAACTAAACCCGCTGACGAGTGGGATATCGTTGATGTATTCATAAATTCCCGTTCCCGCCTGTGCACTCAAGCGAATTTGAAATCCATGATTGTTTACAAAGCCAGGTAGGTAAAATACTGTTCTCGCAGATAGAATTTCACCTTTGGCCTTGTTTTCAAAAGGTGTGTGCCTATAAGTTATACTGAAATTTTGTCCCCATCGCGGGTATTGATCCATATTTGCCATCCGGGCATTTCGGTTGAAATAAAGTTGGTACGTTAACGGAAATGCAGTTTCGTAATTAAAGTTTTTGAGGTCATTCCGACTTAGGCTGTAACGTTTCAAATAGGCTGTTGCAAAATTGAATCCTGTGGAATAATTGTAATCAAGTCTATAAAAAGATAGGGGGATAGAAATTTGAGAGGAAACGTAATGTTCTCTCCAATCGAACCTTACACTGCTGTCTGGTTTATTGGGTACGCTTGCTGCTGCAATTTGCCCTCTATTTTCGTAGCGAAGTGAGAATTTCGGAAAATACTTGTTATAAGTAAGTTCGGCCGAATAAATACTTTTTCTGATGTCTGTATCGTATTCATAGCCAAGCGCAATTTGGGTCGTGTTTAAAATGTTATTTGAAAGCCAAAAAATGCCAGGTTTGAAATTATCAAAACTCTCAAAATTGCTACTACTTAAAGAAAGACTATGGAAGTTAAACGTTCGTCCAAGTCCTTTGTATGGCTCAATGATGTAATGCTGGTTGGAATCTGGTGCTGTGGCAGCAATATTGAATATGCTGTCTTTCTTTACAGCATCAGCATAGTAGTGGGAAAAATAATCAGTTTCTGGTTTTATATCGAAGGTCGTATCTATACTTGTTTGGCTGATTTTATAGCCATTGTATTGATAATTGTTAAAAAGCAATTGCTTAGTTTCTTTATTATAAAAAGGATTAAAAGCGCCGAATGGGGCTTTGGTCAGGAGATGTTTTGCTTCCGATTGACGATCTATTTTGTAAATATTATCAATACCATTAAAGTTAGCTTTGACAAGTATATCCATACCTGGAAGGTATTGTGGTCTTTCGTATTGTTGATCGCCCCATGAGGTGATGTTTGTTATTTTATCATTTTTGAGATCTATTTCGCAGAGTGCTGTTCCAATTTCTGATAAGCGGATAGCAATTACTTTGTCTCCTGTTGGGTTGAAAGCGGGATGTTGAAGCTGTTCTGAATCGGCTGTTTTTATCCGCTTAATTACAGAGCCGTTTTTAAGGCTTATAAGCGTAAGATAACTTGTGTTGGATAAATCTACTTCAATACAAGCAATAGATTCGTCTACGGGGCTAAATACGGGTGAATAATATCTAGACTGTTTGGTCAGTGTTTTGATTTTTCCTGTTTTCCGGTTCATTAAGTTGATGACACTATATGTTCTCTTGTTATAGCGTGGATCTTTTCGCAATTCATCCCATACAATATATTCCTTGTTGATGTCGAAATGTGGGGTCAACTGGATACCTGTTTTTACAAGTAGTGATTCCGATTTTTTATCATTGTCATAAGTATATATTGCATTTGTTTTTTCTGGATTTTGTTTAATGAAGTAAATCAAATTTCCATTTGATTTTGGTAATAGATTGCTGTTATAATAGCGGTTATTTTGACCGGAAATTTCAGTGTAATTTTGGGCTAAATAATTGGCTGTTTTTTGCTCCCATATTGAGTCTAGTTTTGTGATCGTTTTATTGAATAAATAGCGGCTATTTCCACCTATTTTTTTCTTCAGTACACGGTTGATATTATAAGGATAGAGTGGCCGTTTGTTGAGCTCTGAAAATAAATCTGCTTCGTAATTTGGTGGCAGTTCCGATTTAAGTGTTGATGTCATCAAGTAGCCAATTGTGTAGTAACTGGGGACAATATCCTTAAAGGATCCGAGCAGGTATTTGTCGAAGCTATAGTTCTGTTTAGATTGGAAGTTGGCTTTGATCGGCATTTCAAAAGAAGGCAATCGACCTCTTCCTCCACGAGAATAAATGGTTTCAGTCAGCGTAGCGTCGCCTTCAAAAAACCAGGAAGGAACTGTAAGTCCATAATAAGCCAAGGCCAATTGTTCGAAAAAGGGAGCTCTTAATTTACCTGTCAATTTGTCAAACTGGTTAACATGTCTAGACTCATGGAGGATCAGATTGGGTAACCAAGTTTGATTATCGGGTTCGGCTCCAGCAGTGCTATATAGCTCGGATTTTCGAGGAGATAACTGTACAAAGCCGTTTGTCTGTAGGTTCGTATTGTGTATAATGAAGGGGATCTGTCGCGGCGTTATTTTATAATTTCTACTTGTTGTGCGCAAAGAGTTGTGGACCTGATTTGCTAGGGTAGGGGCTTTACCTTTCATCTCTTCGGGGAAAATGAGTTTAAAATTTGGTGTCTCGATTTTAAACCATTTCTGACTTAAGGGGGCTTGACTATCTTCAAAAAATTGTGCAAATGTTTTTTTTGAAGATATAGTTGATGTTAATACTATTAATGTGTTGAAAATTATACTTTTATATTTCATATATATGGCTAATTTATGGATTGCTATTTTTTTTAGCTAAATATTTTGATTTTATATAAATCTTATGTTTTTTTGAAATTATTAAATATGTTGATTTATATATAGTTATGATTTTATTTTGTTTGTGTTTTTTGCTGTTTATTTATTGCTTTTAGTTTGTTTTAAATGCTTGCTTTCGCTGTAGAAATTCGTTGTTCAACTGGAAAGAAGCACGTGACGAATATACTCAAATATTCAGGTATAAGTGAGGTGCTGCTAAAAAATATTTGGACATTTTTTATGCGTACGAATTTTATGCTTACGAAAGGGAGAAGGTTTTTTGTCCGGAAAGTGAGGTGTGTAGATAATTTCTTCTTTACGGTTTTTTTTGTAAAGATGATGGTCGAGCTATGGTGTTCTTATGGTGGTCCGTTTTGTCTGTTTTTTTTATCGGATCGTGATGTACAGGAAGGAATATTTGATGATGACAAAATGTCTTGTTTTGAGAAATGGACGGTTGGCTGTTCGCTCAGTGAAGATAAAATATGAATGAAGTTTTATGGTCTTTTTATTATTTATTTTTTTATTCAGAATTTACTTTAAAAAAGCGATTTTTGTAACATATAATTTTGTACCGATGTAGGATTTTAAAATCGAAAGGAAGATATGGAAGAACTGGAAATGCAGGTAAGTCAAATAGAACAATTGATAGCGAATGGTGATTTTGTTGGGCTGGAAGAATTTCTAAATGAATTGAATATTTCTGAGGTAGAGGAGTTGATTGATGAGCTGCCTGAACATGGTTCACTCTTTATAGAATCCTTAAATTTGAACCGTGCTGTAAACGTTTTTCGGATCCTTGATTTTCCCACCCAAAATCGAATTTTTAAGAAGCTTTCTAAAGCTAAAATAAGTGCTTTAATTAACGAATTGCCACCTGATGATCGGACCTCTTTTTTCTCCGAAATGAAGGATGATATAAAGCATTTAATATTGCTCCTGCCACCAAAGGATAGGGTGGAAGCTTTGGCTTTATTGGGCTATCCCGAAGATAGTGTCGGGCGCTTGATGACTCCAGATTATATTACTGTAAAAGCACATTGGAGTATCGAAAGAATACTAGGACATATTCGTCGATATGGAAAGGATTCTGAGACTATTGATGTGCTTTATGTCATAGATTCAAATGGTAAATTGATTGACGATATTCGTATCAAAGATGTGCTGATGGCAGAGCCCGAAACAATTGTGGGCGATCTCATAGACTATCGATTAATTTCTTTGAATGCCTATGACCCGCAAGAGGAGGCAATTAATATTTTCCGTATGAATAATAGGGTTGCGCTTCCGGTTGTCGATGGGCAAGGGGTGATGCTTGGGATCATTACGGTAGATGATATCTTGTGGGTAGCCAATGAAGAGTATACAGAGGATATGCAACGTATTGGTGGTACAGAGGCTTTGGATGAACCTTATTTGGATGTTTCCATTAAAAATCTTGTTAAGAAACGCGCGGGCTGGTTGATTGTTTTATTTCTAGGACAGTTATTGACAGCAACCGTCATCGAACATTTTGAGGAGCAAATGGCGAGCGCAATTATGTTATTTGCGTTAATGCCCGTGATTATTTCCAGTGGTGGTAATAGCGGTTCGCAGGCTTCTACATTAATTATACAGGCGATGGCATTAGGGGAAGTAACTCTTTCGGATTGGTGGCGCGTAATGCGAAGGGAGATATTGTCGGGGCTGTTGCTTGGGCTTATCCTGGGTGCCCTTGGTTTTTTGAGGATCATGGCTTGGCAGTCCTTTGCACATAGTTATGGTGAGTATTGGGTGCTGGTTGCTTTAGTGATTTCTTTATCCTTGATAGGTGTTGTCCTTTGGGGCTCGCTTATGGGATCTATGCTTCCATTTGTGATGAAGAGGTTAGGGGCCGACCCTGCGAGTTCATCAGCACCATTTGTATCAACTCTTGTGGATGTTACGGGTCTTTTAATATATTTTACCGTAGCCACACTAATTCTCAAAGGTGTATTGCTCTAATCATGCGTTCAAGGTTGATTGGTTTGGGAAAACCGGACAAGCCGCTCTTACTTTTGTGTAGATAAAAGAAGAATTATGCTGTTAACGTTGCTTAAAGAAGGTTTTTAGTAGAGACAAGAGAAAAGAAAAATAAATTATTCTAGTTGGATTTTAGGAAGTTGTAAAAAATGTGGTCAAAAAATTTGTAGTATTCTAATAATCTTCCGATACTTGCATCACGGAAACGCGATAGGGTCTCCGGAAAAATTGAAGAAAACATTCCTGAATAGCTCAGCAGGTTAGAGCATCTGACTGTTAATCAGAGGGTCGCTGGTTCGAGCCCAGCTTCAGGAGCAATTTAATAACTTACATAACCGGAGTTTTTAAAAGTATTCAATTTTTCATTCCTGAATAGCTCAGCCGGTTAGAGCATCTGACTGTTAATCAGAGGGTCGCTGGTTCGAGCCCAGCTTCAGGAGCAACAAGCAAATGACAAAATTATTTGCGAATAATATAAAAATGTACTATTTTTGTGCATTCAATGAGAAAGGAGTTTCTCGGAAGATTAAAAATTCCTGAATAGCTCAGCAGGTTAGAGCATCTGACTGTTAATCAGAGGGTCGCTGGTTCGAGCCCAGCTTCAGGAGCAATATTGAAACCGGCTTTATGCCGGTTTTTTTGTTTACCATGCTTATTAAAAAACTATGAGTTTAGTAATTATTGGTACGGTGGCTTTCGATACAATTGAAACACCGTTCGGTAAAACTGACAAAATTCTAGGTGGTGCCGGTACTTTTGCGAGTTTAGCGGCGTCCTATTTATGTGATCAAATCAAATTGGTCAGTGTTATTGGAGAAGATTTTGGAAGCCGTAATCTTGCTGTTATAAAGGATCGTGGCATCGATGTATCGGGTGTTCAGATTGTTCCTGGGGGACAAACGTTTTCGTGGTCTGGAAGATATCACAATGATATGAATAGTCGGGATACGCTAGCAACAGACTTAAATGTATTGGCGGATTTCGACCCAATTATTCCTGATAGCTATCAAGATTGCGAATATCTTTTGTTAGGCAATCTAACTCCACAAGTACAGTTAACAACCTTGGCCCGACTGAAAAGAAAACCAAAACTCGTTGTGCTGGACACGATGAATTATTGGATGAATGTTGCGCTGGATGATTTAAAGAAAGTTCTCCAAAAGGTGGATGTCTTGACGATCAATGATGCTGAGGCCAGACAATTATCTGGTGAATATTCATTGGTTAAAGCTGCAAAAGTTATTTTGGCTATGGGACCAAAATATTTGATTATAAAAAAAGGTGAGCATGGCGCATTGCTTTTTGGCGAGAATCAGATTTTTTCTGCTCCAGCTTTGCCTTTAGCGGATGTATTTGATCCGACAGGTGCAGGAGATTCATTTGCCGGTGGATTTATTGGTTATTTAGCCAAAGTAAAGAGCATAAATTTTACCAATATGAAGAATGCACTGATCTTTGGATCCGCGCTGGCTTCTTTTTGCGTAGAAAAGTTTGGTACAGATCGTCTCGTGGGTCTTACCGAGGAAGATATACAGAAGCGTCTCAATGCTTTTGTAGCACTGTCTCAATTTAATCTATAGATTTTTATTAACTCTTCAGGATTCCGACAACCTGAAATTTTGAAAATACACTGTCTGAATGAGGAGCGTCTTTAAGCTCCTCAGTTAGATCTTGGCCCGCCCAATGCTCATAGTGCATGCCATTTCTCCAAAGTCTACTGCCACTAACATCATAAATATAGCCGCTGTAAGCAACCCAAATCTGGGGCTTATCCTGACCATTTCGCAATGCGAGTTGACTCTTGCTATATTCGGGTAATCCTTCTTTTGTCATCACGATCTATCAGAAGGCGAAGATAGAAAAAACTAAGCTACTTTATAAGCTGATAGTGATCGTTTCATTAATTTCCGAGCAACATGTATCCTTGTCTTTACAGTTCCAATAGGGATGTTTAAATGCTCTGATATCTCATGATATTTAAATCCTTCGAAATAAAGCGAAAAGGGGATGTAGTATTCTTCTGAAAGATTGGATAGCGCTTCATGAATATCCTCCATCACGAACTTACTTTCTCCCTGGTTACTTGAAGCGGATATCAATAGGTTGGAATTGGAGATGTCTTCATCTTTTGTGATGAAGGAATTGGTTTTTACGATCCGTCTATAGTTGTTTATAAACGTATTTTTCATGATGGTATAAAGCCATCCTTTTAGGTTAGTCCCTTCTTTGAAATTTTTGAAGTAGGTTACAGCTTTAAGGATAGTATCCTGTACGAGGTCGTTCGCATCCTCATAGTCGCTGGTAAAATTTCTGGCGTAGAGTTTTAATGAGTCTGATTGCTCAATAACCATGGTGTCAAATTCATTCTTTGTCATAGCTTAATGAATTATAACTGTTCTTTTTAAGAAACAGTAAGTTTATAAAATACGGTTCATTAAGTATGAGGCAAATAATGCGCCAAAATCGAAAGGAATGGATTTCTTAATGTAATTTTAAGATTATTTTAAGAAGTGCAATCGTGTGCGTATTTTAACCCTGAGTAAATAGGATTAGTTTTAAATGATGTTGAGGCGAAGTGGGGCTATATTATTTTGTTTTGAGTTTCAAATATGCGCAAATGTTTTTTTTTGAATCTTTACAATAAATTAACTTCGCGTTCGAGTATAATTCCAAATTTGTCCTGTACATCTTTAATAATCTGGACAGAAAGGTCATAGATTTCCTGACCACTAGCGTTTTGTCTATTTATTAGTACAAGCGCTTGATTTTTCCAGACACCGGCTTGACCATATTCTTTTCCTTTCCAACCACACTGTTCTATTAACCAACCAGCTGCTAGTTTTGTTTGCTGATCGGGCATTGGATAATGTGGGATTGTTGGGTACAAAGCAGTTAATCGTTCAAAGTTGTCTGCGGAGATCACCGGGTTTTTAAAAAAGCTTCCCGCGTTGCCCACGGTGCTTGGATCCGGTAATTTTTCTACTCTAATTTTTGACACAACAGTAGCAATATCGGCAATAGTGGGGTGGGCTATATTTTCTTTAATTAGCTCTGTTTCGATAGCACCGTAACTTGTATTAATATTAGGGGTAAGACTAAGTTTGTAGGTCACTTCTGTAATAATAAAACGTCCTTTGTGTTCAGTCTTAAAAATACTGTCTCGATAGGAGAAATTGCAGTCTTCTTTTTCGAATGTTTTAAATGTACCCAATGTGGTGTCGAACGCTTCACACTCGTGAAAAACATACATTAATTCGGTGCCATAGGCACCAATATTCTGTACGGGGGATGCGCCGACAGTACCTGGAATAAGGGCCATGTTCTCTATTCCAGCGTAATTATGCTCGATACAATGCCAAACAAAGTCATTCCAAACTTCTCCAGCTTTTGCTGTAACATACACGTGATCTGATTCGATTTTTGACTGTATACCCTTGCTAGCCATTCGGATAATGTATCCTTCAAAGGGTTTAGTGAACAACACATTGCTACCGGCACCAAGAACAAAAAAATTTTCTTTGAAAATTCCTTTTTTAAAAATTTCGGTCAGTGTTTCATTGTTATTCACTTCGATTAGGAAATTTGTCTTTTCTTCTATTCCAAATGTATTGAAAGGTTTCAAAGATATATTCGATTGAATGTTTAATTCCATATTGACTTTAATTTTCAGAAATTCAAAAAAATCAGCTATCTTTAGCATGATAATCGGTAAAGATAGTATAAACCGTTTATTTAACGATAAAAAATATAAGTTTAATGGGTAATGCAGATGTAAAAAGGATCAAAATTCTAGAAGCTGCAACAAGGCGCTTTGCACACTTTGGAATGGCTAAAACCACGATGTCGGAGATAGCTAAAGATCTTAATTTTTCAAAAGCGCTGCTTTATTATTATTTTCCTGATAAAAACAGTTTGTATTCTGCTGTTTTTGAGTATGTTATTGATAAAATGATTGAAGAGATCGAGGAGGTCATCGACAAAGGTGGCAACTTTGAAGAAATCATGATGTACTCTATTGATATGCGTGTCAAGGCCATTAATCAATACTATAATTTATTCGAATATACCATGAAAATGGTTAAAGAGCTTCCGGATGAATTGGAGCAGGTATTCAAAGAATCTTATCTCCGTGAGGTTGAAATCATTGAAAAAATTCTTAAGATCGGCATAGATGCTGGGGAGATTCGGGTGGATGATCTGAACGAGACGGCTCGTATATTATTGTATTCGTTATTTGGCATGCGTATGGGGATATTGAAAGATATGAAAAATATGCTGTTTCCAACCAAAGAAGAATTTGATCATATTCTCAGTTTGCAAAAGAAAATGATGAAAATCTTCTTGAATGGATTGCGTTATCAACGTAGTTAAATCGACATTGACTGTATATGTGCGATGATCTGCTTCGCGTGGATACGTGAATTTTCAATAAACCAAAGATGGGTATTTAAACCTCCACATACTACACCTGCCAAGTATAGGCCTTTAATATTGGTTTCCATCGTCTGTTCGTTGTGATGGGGGATACAGGGTGTCTGGTTTGGGATATCAATTCCTACCTTCCTTAAAAAATCAAAATTTGGCCGATATCCAGTCAGCGCAAGTACAAAATCATTTTCGATCTCAATAATGCCTGTCGATGTTTGGATAGTGGCGCTCGTTTCGCTAACCGCTGTTAATTCACTGTTGTAAAGTACATCGATTTCCTCAGCAGCAATTCTATTCTCAATGTCCGGTTTGACCCAATATTTTACCCTTGGGCTGATTTCATTACTTCGAATCACTAAGGTAACTTTTGCTCCTTTACGAAATGTTTCCAAAGCGGCATCTATGGATGAATTGCTTGCTCCTACGACAATCACCTTTTGACCACTGTAGTAATGAGGATCATCATAGTAGTGTCTCACCTTGTTCAGTTCTTCCCCAGGAATATTGAGTAGCATGGGGATGTCATAAAAGCCAGTAGCAATGATAACTTTTCTGGTTGTGTAACTACGTTTGCTTGTTGTGACATAAAAGTTTTCGGTCTCATTTTTCTTGATATCCAGTACTTCTTCAAACAGGTGAGTATCCAATTCAAATTTCTGTTGAATGCGTCTGTAATATTCTAAGGCTTCCGTTCTTCGGGGCTTTGGATTAGTTGTTACAAAAGGGATATCCCCAATCTCCAGTCGCTCAGAGGAAGAAAAAAAGGTCATATTTTGGGGATAGTTATAGAGCGAATTGACTAAACATCCTTTTTCCAAAATGAGGTAGTTGAGATTTGCCTGTTTTGCTTCCAAGGCACAGGCAAGGCCGATAGGTCCACCGCCAACGATAATAATGTCATAGGTGGCTGTTGTGTTTTCGCTCATAAATGTAAATTTCGCTAATTTTTAGAATAAACTAGCTTGCTAACTTAGATAATTCTGCTGCTTGTTCGGCAGCGCTTTTGTCATGGAGATCCTGAACAATTTTATTTAAGTCCTGTGCAATTTTATACAGGAACTCTAATTGCTCTTCCAGGAGCTTCCCATCAGCGGAATTGATGTCGCTGTTGTCAAAACGATGATTGGAGATCTCTATTTCCATAGGTGAAAATACTGCACTGGAATCTTGTGAATACAGTAATTGAATAGATTGATCCAAGCTGTTTAATATTTTTCTTATGGTTCTGACATGGTCTTTGTTGAGGTAATTGTTGTCCATTTCATCCAAGTGATTCATTAGTGTAACAGAAAACGAAGCTAGAATATGATTGAATATGACAAATTTATTGACCTCCTTGCTGTATTTCTGTCTTTTTTTAGGCTCAGTCAGCATACGTTGAAAGGTAGATCCCATATTCGCGGTTTCGACATAAACGGCTTTTCTTGCTAATTTATAGTCAGTAATCGAAGGGGCCTGTCCTGCAATTTCTTTTAATGCCTGGAAGATATAATTGTAATTGGCAATCAAAAGCTTTCGCATAGATTCCTTCACCTGCATACTCTCCCAATTTGGAAAAATAATATAACTGGATAGGAAAGCAATCATACCTCCGATGAATGTGTCCAAAATGCGTTCTTTGGTTACTTCCAAGGTGTTCGAGCTTACAAAGCTGAGCATGATTAACACGTAGGGAGTCATAAAAAGGACAGCGACGACATAATTGACTCTAAATAAGCTATAGGCTGTCAGGAAGAAAAAGACCAGCAGCACGAATAGTATCGTCGGATCATGTATCGTCAATAGGATGACGGCGCCGATTAGCCCGCCGATAGTGGTTCCAATAAGACGTTGTATATTTCGCTCTTTTGTGAGACCAAAGCCTGGTTTCAGGATAACCATGATTGTCAGTAATATCCAATAGACATTATTGGTGATATTGGTTGTCTCAAAAACATAATACGTGACTGACATAACGATTGCCATACGACAAGCATGTCTAAAGATTGTCGATTTTAAGGTAAGGTTTTCACGAAATTTCTTCAGATCAATGGCAGAGCTTTGGACAAAACGTTTGGCGTCATCAATTTCTTTCCTTTTAATGTCGTCGGGTTGCAGGTGTGAATAGCCGTAGATATTTTTTATACGGCGGACCAGGTCACGTAAATTGATTAGAACTTTACGTAGAGCAAAAGTACTGTATTGATTTTCTTTGTCGAGCTGATCAATCTTCGCATGAAGACGTGTGAGGTCTGCATCGAAATCATACAGCGGCTTGGGCTGAATATTCGTGTTGAGCTGGTAGGCTAAATTGTCGAGCTCGTTTGTATATTTTAAAATAACGTTTTTGAAATCATCTAGAATGCCTGTTGGGCCAAAGCGTTCGCTAATTGTATTGTAGTCATAGTGTGCAGCCATACTTTGCTCAAACAGATCAACAATATCATTAAAGATCAGTGTAAGGTAGCGGCCTACTTTTGTTGTATCCTTAATGGATCGTTTACTTTGAAACAGCAAATCCCTGACGTTTTCCTGATGCTGATTTACTTCAACTTGTTTGTCAATCAGTTTCAGGTAATTTTTGTCATTGTCGATTTTAGCATCATAAAAGTTTGCTTTTAGCCGAATATAATCTGCCACATAACGAATGGTTTCTGCGAGTTCCTGTTCGGCTAATCGATAGGGGCGTACTTGTGTGATGGAGAGACTGATTGCAATATACCAAAGCCCGCCAAGTGTGTAGAAACCGAGGTAGTTAATCGCTTGGTCAAGTGGGTAGTGTATCTGTACGTGAATCAGCATCATCAGTATACACATTAAGCCTACATTGGCTGCCCGACCATTGAATACCGCAAACATCGCAAATATAAAACAGGCAATTCCGATAAAAATAGCGAGGAGATATACATTTTGATTGACAATATTCGTGAGAATAAATGTCAGGGTGGTCAGTATTGCTCCTGCAAACATACCTTTTCGTCTATGACTCGGAGCCCCCGGGGTGTCGGACAGTCCAACTAAAAGAGCCCCCAAAGATACAATGGTTCCATTGGTAAACTGTCCGATGGTAGCAAATATAAGGACAGGCACAATACATCCGATGGTGATCCGGAGTCCATCCGCAAAATATTGACTGTAGAAAAAACTTTTTATTTCTTGTGTCTGTTTCATAATGTATAGCACAAATATACGAGATAAGGCTATATTAGCCTGTGGTTTCCCGATTTGCTGTAATAATATACTAAAAACGAAAAATTACTAAATTTCATTAATATCTTTATAATATTTTGATGTTTTTTTTGATTAATTTATATTTTTTTATTTGTTTAAATATAATATTGCTATATTTGGCACATAGGGTAATTTCAGATATATTACAAAAACTCAAGAGTCACCTAAACTCTCTTGACCATTTTTCAAAGATTTAAATATGAAGCAAAGTAAAAATGAGGCCGTCTTTCAGGACGAGGTATTGACACGCTTTGAACTTTTCAAAAGTTTGTTTTTAACATTACCATTTCAACGTGTTAAAGATACAGGTACTTTATTGCCATTTTTTGCAAAGCAGTGCGAGAAGGGTGTTGACCAACATTTGACTCCAGATGAGATTATAAAGAGTTTTTTCGATCAGCATGAAGAGTTTTCTTCGGAAGAACAACGCATAGACTTACTGTTTCGTTTTGTCCAATATATAGAACGTCAGGTTGTATTGTTTGATGCGATAGAGGATTCGTCATTTCAAATGGTCGGCCGTGGTGATGATGAAAATGTCTTGGGAGCATTGATCAAGAACGCTGAAGGGAATGGTGATATGCGACGAAAAATCGTTTCCAAATTAAAAGATTTCTCCGTTCGTCTGGTACTTACCGCTCACCCCACTCAATTTTATCCTGGACCAGTATTGGGGATTATTAATGATCTGATCGATGCAATAAAGACTAATGATATCCATAGTATACATTTATTGTTACAGCAGTTAGGTAAAACACCATTTATCAATAAAAATAAGCCGACACCGGTAGACGAGGCCGCAAGTTTAGCTTGGTTTTTGGAGAATGTATTTTATAAGGTAGCCTCGGAGATCCAGTCTTTTATTGATGATGAATTGGATGTTGATACTGAAGAGGTAAAACAGCTTATCGAATTGGGCTTTTGGCCAGGAGGAGACCGTGATGGAAATCCGAATGTAAGCGTTGAAAGTACCAAGAAAGTCGCCGCTTTATTGCGTACTATTTTGTTTAGATGTTATTACCGCGATTTCCGTATTGTAAGACGTCGCATTACATTCAGGGGAGTCGAGGAATATATGGAGAACTTACAGACCTTGTTTTACGAAAATAGCTTTAACCCTGTCGAACATCCAGAAGATGAAACCGACAATATCATTACGAATTTAAAGGCGATCAAAAACGTATTGGAAGAATATCACAATGGTCTCTTTGTTGAGATTGTTGATGATTTGCTTCGTAAAGTAATGACATTCGGTTGTTTTTTCACGACTTTAGATATCAGACAAGATAGCCGTATACTACGTGATGCAACAGATTATTTGATTCAACAAAATCAGGAAACTACTGGTGTTCCATTAAATTACTTGGAACTGAATGAAGCTGATAAACAGAAAGCGTTGAAGTTTAAGGAACTGGATCTAAGTGTCGGAGATGATGCGGATCCATTGACAAAAGATACATCTGGTGTGATTAAATTGCTTAAGGAAATTCAACGGTCGGGTTCTGAGCGTGCTGCACAGCGTTTTATTATTAGTAATTGTCAGCAAGCAAGTGATATTTTGGGATTGCGTCAGTTGTTTTTGTGGTCTGGTTGGAAGAAAGATGCATTAACAATAGATTTCGTACCTCTATTTGAAACAGTGGATGATTTGACCAGAGCTGCCGATGTCATGAAAACGCTCTATAGCAACAAAGAATATAAGGCACATCTGAAACGCAGAGGAAACAAGCAGACCATTATGCTAGGCTATTCGGATAGTACAAAAGATGGAGGTTACCTAATGGCAAACTGGTCAATCTATAGAGCAAAAATAGAGTTGACCGCTATTTCCCGCGAATACGATGTTGATCTTGTCTTTTTTGATGGACGTGGCGGACCTCCGGCACGTGGAGGAGGTAAAACACAACGCTTTTATGCTTCCATGGGCAAGGAAATTGCCAATGATCATATTCAATTAACGATACAGGGGCAGACGATCAGTAGCCAATATGGCTCCTTGGATACGGCTCGATTTAATATAGAGCAGCTCCTACATGCGGGTATTATCTCTGATTTAAAACAACGGGTAGGTGACACGCTGACCAAACATCAGCAAGAAATTATTGATAAATTGGCCGAACTGAGCCATCATAAATTTATGGATCTTCGTACCAATAAGTTATTCCTGCCTTATCTGGAAACGATGTCTCCGTTGAAAGCACTTTCATCCATCAATATTTCAAGCCGACCTGTAAAAAGGAATTCGGGGCGGGAATTACGTCTGGAAGACCTACGTGCGATCAGTTTCGTTACTTCGTGGAGTCAATTGAAGCAAAATATCCCTGGGTTTTACGGGGTTGGGACAGCGTTACAGTGGGCCGAGAAGAATAATCTATGGAAAGATGTACAACAATTGTATGTTTCTTCGGGATTCTTCCAGACCTTGATTGACAACTGTATGATGTCCATGACCAAATCTAATTTTGATATCACAGCTTACATGAAAGACGATAAGGTGTATGGTGAATTTTGGAAAAATCTTCATGCGGAATACCAGATTACCAAAGAGTATTTGTTAAAACTCAGTGGGACATCTAAATTGATGGAGAACTACCCCGTAGACCGTGAGTCAATTTTGGCGCGAGAAGGCATCGTATTGCCTTTGTTGGTGATTCAACATTATGCAATTCGTGCACTCAATTCGGATAAACTGGATGAGGCACAACGGGAGGATTATTCAAAGTTGATCGCACGGACAATATTCGGTGTCATCAATGCGGGAAGGAATGTTGCGTAATTTTTGTTTCTTTTCGCAGATAAGGTTTCGCAGAAAGTATATTTTATCTACTTTTGTATAGTTAAGAAAATTGATATGAAGATTAATAAGTTATTTATTGTAGCTGCTTGTGCGAGTACTGTATTTGCGTCTTGTGGTGAAACAGCTGCAAATAGACAGCGTCAATATGCCAATGCATCTCTAGCAGATGGTGATGCTTTTGCAATGATTAAATTCGTTGGTGAGGAAGGTAACTATTTAGTAAACCTTGCTGATGTAGCGGCAAAACAATCAACTTCAACAGAAGTTAAGAATGTGGCGGCTAAAATTAAAGAAGCTTATGCGACCGTATTGCCTGAGTTGGATGGTTTGGCAAAAGAGTTACATGTAGGTGATGCACAACGCGGTGTGCCTGTGTTTCAAACTCCGGCTTCAATCGGATCAGATAGCACTGCTGCATTCAATGATAAAGCTTTTTTAGCATTGGTTCTTGAAAAACAAGGTGAGATCAATAGCAGATTAACCCGTGAAGAACATAACACCAATCATAGTGTTATTCATGTTTCCGAGGAATCTTTGAAAAAAGTTGAAGAAATCTATAAATTGGCTGGTGGAAAAGTGGAAGGCCACGGTCACCACTAAATAACAACTTATATAGGAAGAAAAAGGAATATTCGGTTAGCTGAATATTCCTTTTTTTATGCTGTTGTTTCCTTGTTATTCTATATAAGTAATTGAATGGTCTATAACAGTAGTAAATAAGACAGGTGAGGAGAGGATAAAACCATACTGCTGGGTGTTTATATTGGGATTTTACAAGATATTCCTGAACGCCATTTTAAACGCTGTCATTCGAAATAGGTTTTATTTTTGGGATGAAATAGGTGCGGTTTTTCATAAAAATAGGGGAGTCAAAAAGAGAAATAATTTGTTGAGTTGTTAAATTAATAATAACTTAACATTACTATAATACAGTTATTAATAACTGTGGTTATTTTAGCATGATTTAATCAAATAATAGATAAGAAACAATATAACGTGAGATACGCTGCTATAGACATAGGCTCCAATGCGGTCCGTCTTTTGATCGCTGATATCATTGGCCAAAAGGATCAATACAATTTTAAAAAAAATACGCTTTTACGGGTTCCTTTACGCCTGGGCGATGATGCATTCATTCAGCAGGAAATCTCTCCCAGAAAGGCAGAGAGCTTGATAAAAACGATGAAGGCATTTCGCGAATTGATGGATGTTTATCATGTTGAAGACTATATGGCTTGTGCAACCTCTGCGATGCGTGATGCTAAAAATGGCGCTGATATTGTTGCGGAAGTCAAGAAAAACGGAATCAATATCGATATTATAGAAGGGGCGAAGGAAGCTGAAATTATCTACAACAGCCATTGGGATAATAAGATGGAAAAAGACAAGGTATATCTTTATATCGATGTTGGTGGTGGTAGTACCGAATTGTCTTTATTTGCGAATGGTGTACTGGTGAATTCGAGATCCTTTAATTTAGGTACAATACGTATTCTGGATAATCAGGATAAAGCAGAAACCTGGGATGAGCTCAAAGAGTGGGTCCGAAGCAACACACACATGTATAAACAGGTCATCGGGATAGGAACCGGTGGTAACATCAATAAATTGGCCCGGTTGTCTAATGAGAAATTAGATAAGCCTCTGTCTTACGCAAAATTGAAAGCGGTGTATGAACATTTATCGTCTTTCTCTTTAAAGGAACGTATTATTTTACTAGGTCTCAATGAAGATAGAGCGGATGTAATTATCCCTGCTAGTGAGATTTTTCTGACGATTATGAAGTACGGTCGTCTAAAACAAATCATTGTTCCCCGTGTAGGTTTGGTCGATGGTGTAATTAGAACCTTGATCAATAGGAATTTAGTGAAATAAAGTATTAAAAAGCATTTTTCACCTTGCAAAAGAAGGAAAAATCTTTATTTTTGTGATACCAAAGGCGAATGTGAGCCCAGGTGGCGAAATTGGTAGACGCACCATCTTGAGGGGGTGGCGCTCGTATGGGCGTGGCAGTTCGAATCTGCTCCTGGGCACTTAAGGAGACACTAGATCATAGTTGTCTCCTTTTTTATGCGATTTTGTTACCTGTTTTTCGCTTTTAATTGTTAGCACATTTAATTTGTGATTTAGAAAAAACGCAAATCAATGTAACATAAATTAGATATACCTAGAAATTTTTGTTGTTCTTTGGCAGATCGTGGGACAATTGTGTATCTTGCGCCCTCGGATTTTAGAATATTCTGAAGACTTTGCATCTAGTCATGAAAAGAGAGAGCTTGTTTCTGTTGAAGATCTTTTTTATTGTTATTTGTTTTATTTTTCAGATTACATATTGTAATGCTGCCAGGAAATCTATTGATAGCCTTAAGACGCGTCTTTCGCAAGCGCATACAACAGCCGAAAAAGCCGAAGCTATTTTAAAACTTTCCGAATTAACCAGTGATACTGATAAGCGACTGGCCTTGGTTTATGCTGAAGAGTTAATGCTATTGGCCCACAAAGTTCAGTTGGATACGCTGACACTCAAAGCGCAGTTAAATTTGGCGAAGGTCAATCTGTTGATTGGAAACTATCCACGTGCACTAGATCTTTATCAGGAAGTAGCGCAAAACAAGACCGGAAATACGGACGACCTATTAAAGGCTTACAATGGAATTGGTATTATCAATTACTATCAGCGGGATTACAAAAATGCAGAGGTTGCCTATAAAAAAGCATTATCCTATGCATCGTCTTTGAAATCGGAAAAAGCCAGTGAAAAAATCTTGCAGCAAAGTTTGCTCAATAATTTGGGTATTCTCTATGAAGAAATGAAGAATTATCCTGAATCCAATTATTATTATGATGAAGCACTAAAATTATCGCGGCAGATCAATGATAAGACGACCATTGCACATGTGTTGACCAATCAAGGTCGATTGTATCATAAGCAAGGAAAGGATGATCTGGCACTGCAGCATTATGAGGAAGCCCTAGCGATTAGACAGGAAAGGAATGATAAAAGTGGTGTGGCGCTCTCTTACGATGGATTAGGTGAGTTTTATCTGGAACTGAAGAACTATACACTTGCTGAAAAGTATCTCAAACATGCTATTGAGCTAGCGCAACAGACGGGAGATTTACTGACGGTTAAGCGTTCTTCCGAAAATCTTTATAAGCTATATCAGAAGCTTGAAAAATATAAATTGGCCTTTGATGCATTGATGCTTAATAAGCAAGCTAGCGATAGCTTGTTTAATGATGAAAGGGCCAATAAAATAAGACAACTGAAAACTGAATTCGAATTCGAACGAAGACACAGTGAAGATAAAGCACGGCAAAGGGAGAAGGAATTGACCTATCTAATGATTGGAGTTGGTTTGGTGCTATCACTAATTATTGTCAGTTTGTTGTTCTTTTTGCAGCGCAATAAGATCCGAAGATCACTGTTGGAACAGGCGCATCTGACTTTGGAAAAAGAAAACCTTGAAAAGGATATCAAATTAAAGGACAAGGAGCTTACGACAAGTACAATTCATCTGATGCAAAAGAATGAGCTTATTGATGATATCTCAGACAAATTGTTGAAAATTAAACCTAATATGGATGTAGAATACCAACAGGCAATTCAACGGGTCGTAACGGATCTACAATCCAATTTAAGACCGGAGCTCCTAAAAGAGTTTGAGTTTAGATTTCAGCAGGTGCATGAGGAGTTTTTCGATATACTGAATGCTAAGTTTCCCAATTTGACTCCCAGTGAACGTAAATTGTGCGCATTTTTAAAACTTGGAATGACCACAAAAGAAATTTCTGCGATTACCTATCAAAATATCAAGGCGATTGAAATAGCGAGAACACGCTTACGTAAAAAGTTAAACCTAACCAATCAGGATCAAAATTTAGTGACCTTTCTGAGCCAGCTCTCACACAGCTAGTATTACTCTATATAACCTTATTGCTATTCGATAGATACTTTGCCCCAAAAATGGACATAATTTGAAAAGTAGTGGTGTTTTATGCCCAAAAACGCGGTTTGTAATGGTTTTGTAGTGGTGTTTTTTTTCTGTTTTTTTTGTCTATTGCTCATATTTGCTCAACAAACATAATCCTAACACAATAATGAAACCTCTACTGATGAACCCTAATTTTGGAACCGCTTGCATTGGTCACAGTGCTCGGTTGAAGAGACCTGATTGTAGCATAATTGCTATTAATCACTGTTATCAAATTGCTCTGCCGATGTGTAATGAAACTACGTAAAGATGGAATTCTACGGTTATTTAAGATCTACAATCTAATACTTATTGACTTAATAGATTCCAAATGAAATGTAAATTATACCATCTGTTGGGGATGATTGGTACCGTTTGTATTTATCAACAAAATGGATATGCATCCCTTTCACAACAATCACAATCCGCAGTCATTGATACAACTAGTCAAGTAGTAAAGAAAACTATTTGGGTAAAGGATAAACTAAGCTCTAAAGTGTTGGATAGTGTGCGTGTGACTTTGGGGCAAGAATCGAAGTATACGAACCAAGGGCTTGTCGAATTTTATAATAATCGGGATTCGGTCATTATATTGGAAAAACCAACATACTTGCGAACTGGTAAACGAGTTACTTCCAGCGAAATTACTGTTCGCTTGTTGAAGAGGACAAGTATGGATGACAATTTTTCTTTCGATCCTACAGTCAAATCCGAGCAAATAAGGAATACAGGTGTTCGTATGATTACGGGAGATAATCTGCGGCAAGTAAGTACACTTTCCATTATGGATGGTCTACAGGTGTATATTCCTTCGATGTTTGTCAATCGCGATCCCGCAGCAGGTAATAACCCAAATGTGCTTGCTCCAATGTATTTACGCGGGATGAATAGTTTTCCATTTGCTCCCTTAGGTGCAAATAAAAATGTGTCTATAGGTACACAGGTCAATCCTTCATCGGGAGATTTTAGGGCCTATACCATTGTGCAACCGAACAGCCCTATTTTTCTATTGGACGGTGTTCAGGTATCGGCGCAAGTTATTCAGGATATAGACATCAACAGAATTAAATCTGTTTCACTCCTTGATGGTGCAGATGAAACTGCGGGATATGGCCTAAGGGGCGGTAATGGTATTATTGTGGTATCTACAGAAAGACCAAAGGGGAAATTTCAGATTTCATTTACAGAACAAGTGCAACTGGTAACACCAGATATTCATCAACTTCAGATGCTGAATGCAAAGCAAAAACTGGAACTGGAAAAATCTGCTGGTTTATTTGATGATCCTGCCTGGCAATCTGTATTCCAAAAAAGATATGAACAAGCCTATACCAACAATATAAATACAAATTGGCTGGAAGTGCCTTTAGGGAATCAATTGGGGACAAAACATAGCCTGTCGATGAGTGCAGGTAATGAAGATATCGTTTATGGATTAGATGCTGGCTATAATGATATCAAAGGGGTAATGCAAGGATCAGGACGTAAAATATTGGATTTAGGGGCATATTTTGCGGGACGTATTGGTTCGGTCACCTTTAACAACCATTTTACATATCTAGGTGTAGATGCGACTAATTCACCTTACGGTACTTATGATCAGTATCAACGAATGAATCCCTATTGGCAGAATACTGACCCTATAACAGGGAAACTGCAAAAAATAGTTGAGTCGGATACGATCAACGGAGTGCCTGTGAACTTTACAAATCCAGCATTTAACACGAGTCTGTCTACCACGGATAAATCGAGCTATACAAGATTTAGCAACTTGACGAACCTCAACTGGATTATAGGATCGGGTTTTCAGCTGAATGGAATGGTCAATATCGCACGACAAAGTGATGATAGTGATTATTTCCTACCACCAAACCATACCGTATTTGCAGATATTTCGGCCGAAAATCTCTTTAAAAGAGGGCGATATGAGAAGGTCAACAATGCTTTTTTTGATGTTCAAGGGGGGCTGCGGTTAAAATATCAGTATGATTTCGGCAAAAATAACATCATTGTCAATTTAGGTCAATTTATAAATCAGACATCCAGTACTTCTGAAGGTATTGCCGTTAGCGGATTTGCTGTAGATCGACTTGCGGATATTTCTTTCGGAAATGCGTATGCGATCGCTAAACCGGTCAGTGGGAAAATTATTTCCAGATATGCTTCATCGTTCGCTAATGTAGTCTACAGCTATGATCAACGCTATCAAATCAATGTAGCAGGGACAGTAGATTATTATTCTGGATCAAGCCGTTCATCGATTTCTAATAGTATAGGGGCTACCTGGAATCTTCACAATGAAAGCTTCCTAAAAGGAATGACATGGTTGAATCTGCTCAAAGTAAGAGGTAGTGTCGGAAGTTCGGGCAATCAAAACTATTTGAATTATCTCAATCGTAATACCTATAATTATTATACAGATCAACAGTATATCCCCACAGGAAGCAGTATGGGGACTATTGGACTAGGCTTAGGGGCTTATTTAACCGGCATTGGAAATGATCAGCTCAAATCGCCGACGGTGTTCAAAGAGGATCTGAGCATGGACTTAGCATTGTTCCGTAATCGCTTAGCGTTAAATATCCTGTATTTCCATCAATCCAGCAAGAATCTAATCTTACCTGCACTATCTGCTTCAACTTCGGGCTTTCAGGATTTTTCCTATTATACCAATGCGGGAAAAATGGAAAGCAAAGGTGTCGAATTTAACCTATTGGGCAGAATTGTGGACAACCCGAAGACTGCCTTTCAATTCGATATAATGTTGAATGCATTTCATGGTACGGATAAAATCACAGCATCTGGCCCTTATATCCAACAGCTGAATGAACTGTTTAATCAGGCCGATCAAAGGGTACTGCAACCCCAATACATACAAGGGTATTCGCCAAATGCGCTATGGGCAGTTCCATCACTAGGAATAGATCCACAAACTGGAAACGAGCTATTCAGAAAAAAAGATGGATCAACGACCATGATTTGGGATGCGCAGGACAAGATATGTGCAGGTGATCTAACGCCCGACTGGAGAGGTTCATTGGGATTCAATGTGCGCTTTAAACAGTTTTCTTTCGCAAGCTATTTTCGATATGCTTTGGGAGCTCATGTATATAATAATTTGCAGGCTGGTTTGGAAAATGCAAACATACAGGACAATCTGGACATGAATGCACTTAGCAATTTGCGTTGGACAGCTAATCGTAGTGATGCAAGTTACAAAGCCATGTTTCATTCACCCACATACGCCACGACTCGCTTTGTAGCGAAGGAAAATAAGCTTCATGGCGCTAGCATTTCTTTTGGCTACCAATTTTCGCAACAATTGTTAGAAAAAGTGAATGTGAAACAATTGGGTATCCGATTTATGATGAACAATTTGTTTGATATCAAGAATACGGGATTGACACAACAATACTTTCATTATCCGGAGCAAAGAAGCTATTCATTTATTTTAAACGCAACCTTTTAATTTTTTAATGATGCAAAAATTTAGACATAAGATTATCGTTATCTGTGGACTGATAGGGGTAGTTGCACTCAATAGTTGCAAAAAATGGGTGAATGATACTGAGCAGCCTTTGGAGGTTGATGAATCTAAGGTTTTTTCTAGTGAGAGGGGATTTCGGGAGGCTTTAAATGGTATCTATTTACAGATGGGGGCGGAAACATTATATGGTAAGGAATTAACTTTCGGAGTAGTGTCCCTAGCCGGTAGAAATTACGATAGTGTATCCATGCAAAAATCGGGTGAGTTGTATTATCAGTCGGCTACCCTAAATCTAAATGCTCCTCCTGTAAAAACGTATAGCTCAACAGTATGGACAAAGATGTATTCCGCTATTCTTAATGCGAATAACGTCTTGGAGAATATTGATGGGAAAAAGGAAATCTTTACAGCGGATAATTATCGCAACTTGAAAGGGGAGGCATTGGCGTTGAGAGCTTACCTTCATTTTGATCTCCTTCGCTTATTTTCCAGCGTTGAATTACAAGATCGAGGCGTGCCTTATGTGACCAAAGTAAGCCATCAATCCACCGATGCGGCAAGTGTCGAAGTGGCTTTAGATCATTGTATCAGTGATTTGAATGAGGCAGATTCCCTATTGGTCGCTGATAGTCCAACAACTTCGCAATTAAATAAATGGGCAGTCAAGGGGTTGTTGGCTCGGGTCTATATGTATAAAAATGATCGAACGAATGCTTATAAGTACGCGGCTGAAGTGATCAATAGTGGAAAGTTTGCGTTAACAGTTAAGTCAAATGCCGATTTATTTTTTACAAGCGAAAGTCTGTTCAAGCTATACATCTATGCGAATAACTACAATAGTTATTATAAATCTTTTTTTGGAGTACCAGCGCTTATTGGGTTATCTGTCTCTAGCCAAAATGCCTTATTTGGCAGCCCCACGACAGATTACCGTCGTAATTTTATCGATGTGACAACTGGGTCCCTCTCTGGAATACCAATTCTTCCCAAAAAATTCACGGCGACAGGCGCAAATATTTTTCCGATGATCCGCTTATCCGAAATGTACCTTATTGCAGCAGAATGTAGTAGTGACATAACTCAGGCTTTAGGGTATATCAATTTGGTTAGGGAAGCAAGGAATCTGGCACCCTTAACAGAGATAGATATTGCTACTGCGGATAAACTTTCGTTTCAACTTCAAAGTGAATATCGCAAGGAGTTTCTTGCTGAGGGGCAGAGCTTCTTTTATTATAAACGTAACAGGACTCCTTTCAGTTCGCTGCCATTCTATCCAACGATCCCGCCAGTTATCGGTCAGTCTAATTTAGAAGTAGCGGATGAAGCGACTTATGTATTCAGTAGACCGTAATAATGGGAGAAACTAATTTTAAAAGCTAATTATGAAAAGCATTCATTCACAACGATATATAATTGGGTTGAGGGGGAGTTTAATACTACTATTGAATCTCTTTACAATCTTGCTTTTTGCTCAGAATAAAACAATTACTGGAAAAGTAAAAGATGAACAAGGCAAGCCGCTGGAAGGCGCATATATCATCGAACTCGCCAGTAAACATGGTACAAGAACGGATAAGGAAGGAAGTTATACATTGAAGAATGTGGCCCCTAATACGAAGATAAGAGCGACTTTCATCGGCCGTATCATGGAAGAGAAGGAGGTTAAGAGCAATGAAACAACCGTTAATTTTACATTAAAACAGCGCGTCAATTCCATTAATGAGGTTACGGTTAACACGGGACTTTACAAACGTCCTGTAGGAAATTTTACGGGTTCGGCAAAAACCTATTCAGGGGAAGAATTGAAGATGGTGAATCCCCGGAATGCCATTCAGGCTTTGGCAGTGGTGGATCCTTCTGTTCGCATGCTGCAGGATAATCAGTTTGGCAGCGATCCCAATCACTTGCCCAATATTCAGATTCGGGGTGCCAACAATTTGAGTCTCAATCCCGCTGGAACTTCCAATGGGACACCGGTTTCCAACGGTGATATTATGTCCAGCTATCTATCCAATCCGAACCAACCGCTTATTATTTTGGATGGTTTCGAGACGACCTTACAGACATTCTACGATATTGATATTAATCTGATCGCTAATATTACCGTGCTCAAAGATGCTGCTGCAACAGTAGCTTATGGATCAAAGGCCGCAAATGGAGTAATTGTAATTGATACCAAACAACCCGCTGCCGGAAAGCTGAGAGTAAGTTATTCGGTTAATGCCAGTGCCGAGGTTCCGGATCTGACCTCCTATAAATTGATGAATGCCGAACAACTTCTGGAAGCACAGCGTTTGACCGGTATTTATAGTGATCCTGCAAATCAATATAACGATCTTGCCAAAAAGCAATGGTATGATTATCGTTTGGCTCAGGTGCGTAAAGGAGTAGATACCTATTGGCTTTCCCAGCCCGTACAGACAGGATTGGGGTTGAGTCATAGTCTGTCTCTGGCTGGTGGATCCGGACCATTGCGTTATTCTTTTGGTCTGAATTACAATACCTCCGAAGGGGTAATGAAGGAATCTGGCCGTGACAGATATGGTATGACCTATAATTTTTCTTATGGGATCAAAAACCTGAAACTCAGCAATGCAATTGCTGTTGGATATACACGTGGCAATAACACGCCTTGGGGGACATTTGATTCTTACATTAAGCTGTTTCCTTATTTTAGAAGTGTTGATGACAATGGAAATCCGATTAAAATATTGGAGCCCGATTTCAATGAACTTGGATTTAGTATCAATGCACCTGGAGGGACATTTACCAATCCTATGTATAATGCAACGCTCAATGTAAAAGATTATACCGCTACCCTGAATTTAACCAATAATACCAATTTGGAGTGGTCGTTAACGGACGATCTAAAATTAACGGGCAGCTTGGGCTGGATGTCCAACGCTCCTAATGCTGAAGCTTTTTATCCAGCTGATCATACACGATTTACATCGAGTGCGATCGCGCTATTTCCTAATTTGGGATCCTATAATCATACTTCAGGAAAAAATAGTTCAATCAATGGAAGATTGAATCTGAGTTACCGTCTGGCATTGGGGAGAAATACAATACTAGCGAATATTGGAAGCTCATTTCAAAAAACTTCAAGTAACGCACTGAATGTAAGAGTATTTGGTATACCGAATGATTATTTGGGTGAAATGGGAATGGCGAATGGGTTTGACTATCAGTCTACAAAACCAAGCACTCAAAATAATCAAACAAAAAATATCTCCAACTTTTTGAGTTTGAGTTATAATTATGATAACCGGTATACAGCAGAATTCACTGTCAATCAAAGCGGTTCTTCGCAGTTTGGTTCCAATAGTCGTTTTGCTCCTTTTTATGCAGGGGGACTTGCATGGAATATCGGGAACGAGAAGTTTTTTAAACAAAATAACATTATCCAGTCCGCCAAATTAAATGCCAGTATCGGGATTACGGGCAACCAGAATTTTTCTTCGGATATGGCACAGCAAACTTATCAGTATAACCTGATGAACAACTACCGCTTGATGCTGGGTGCAAATACTTTAAGTTATGCTAATCCCAACTTAAAATGGCAACAAACCTTGAAGAGTAATATAGGTTTACAGTTGGGCTTATTGAAGGGACGGTTAAATGCAAATATTGAGTTTTTCCGCGAAACCACCGATAATCTCATTTTACCTTTAGATATGGCGCTGTCGACAGGATTCGAGAGCTACCAAAATAACCTTGGAGCGACCAAAAATGAGGGGTATGAAATTTCATTGACGGCTCCGGTGATTAAGGATGCAAAACGCAATATTTTTTGGACCGTCGGTATTAATGCGGGACATTATTCCAATGTCATTACGGCTTTATCTCCGGCAATTATAGCGATCAATGAAGCATTTAATAAAGGAACAGATCCGAATAATCCACTCAATTCCCGTTACCAGACGAGGCCGCTTCCGCGATTTGAGGTGGGGGAGTCTATGAACAGAATATGGGCCGTACCTTCTTTGGGTATAGATCCAGCCACTGGAAAAGAGGTATTCGTCAAGCTTGATGGCAGCCGCACATTTACCTGGGATGCCCGGGATAAAAGAGCTGTCGCCGATGCAACAGCAAAACTGAAGGGGGCGTTTAATTCCAATTTCAACTATAAGAATTTTATACTGAATTTCATTTTTAGCTACCAATATGGAGGTTATATGTATAACCAAACGCTTGTTGATCGTGTTGAAAATGTAGATTTAGTCACAGGCAATGCCGATCTACGCGTATTCACTGAACGTTGGAAACAACCTGGAGATCACTCTTCTTTTAAAGCTTTGGTCGCTAATGGGGCCAGCGGTTTACAGCAGACTAATGTGACCTCGCGTTTTGTTCAGAAAGATAATTTCCTTGAATTGGCAAGTTTGACAGTCGGCTATAATATCCCTGCTAATGCCAGATGGGTAAAAGCCGCTCGTTTATCTGCTCCCCATATTATGATTACACAAAATAATCTATTGCGTTTTGGAACGATCAGAACAGAACGTGGTACAGTTTACCCTTTTTCTAGAAGTTTTAACCTTGGATTATCGACCAATTTTTAATGATTATGTTTCACAAAAGAATAACGCACAAAAAATCAATGTTCAGTTGCTTGAACTACAAAATGTTGCTGCTATGCGCATTATTGATAACTTTTTTTGGGAGCTGCAAAAAATTTCTGGAGATGCCATTAAAAGATAAACTTCCACAGGATAACCTGTTTTCCGATGAACAGGGCTTTATGGATGCGCTAACTGGGGTTTATTTGGGTATGGGTAAGACGGCTTCTGGCGCAGATAAGGGACTGTATACGCATGACCTCACGATGGGGATGTTGTCGGTCATGGTCAACAATTATCCCAATGCCTCTACATCTCCATTGAATGATGGTTTGTTTGCCAATGTTTCCAAGTTTGATTATGAGCAAGTAGGAGTAAAGCAGGAAATTCGAAGCATCTGGAGCAGCATGTATAATAATATCGCCAATCTAAATAATCTTCTTACTTATATAGATGCTAAGGAGGGAATATTTACACGGGACTACTATTACCGGGTCAAAGGTGAATCTATCGCACTTCGTGCATTATTTCATTTTGATTTGGCCCGGATGTTTGGACAGTCACCGGCTATAGGTATGAATGAAAGAGCTATTCCTTATGTGCGGGTTTTCTCCGCCCAGGCAACGCCAATGGTTCCATTAGGTTCAGCTTTGGACTCCTGCATCGCGGATCTGATTCAGGCAAAAGATTTATTGGCAAAAGCGGATACAAGCAAATTAAATGGCGGGACCTCGGATCTATTCTCATCTTATACGCAGAACAGAATGAATTATTGGGCGACCAAGGCACTTTTGGCGCGGGTGTATCTATACAAGGGTGATGTTGTCAAAGCAAAGCAAATGGCTATGGAGGTTATCGGAAGTAAGAAATTCCCACTATCAACTTCAAATGTAGCAGTAGCAACAGCTAGTGTTCGTGATCGACTTTTTTCAGGCGAACTGATTTTTTCATTGTATAGTACCAATTTGAAAACGAATAATGAAGCCTTGTTTAACGTAGGGTCTGGTTCTCCTTTGCAACTTCCTCTTGCGAGTAAAAATGCAATATATGGTACAACCGCGCCATTTGATTGGCGATTATCCTGGTTTGATAATAACAGTAGAGGTACCAATGTACCCTCAAAATATTTTCAGGACGCCAACTTGCCTTATGATCTGCAAAATATAGTGCCATTGATAAGAATTTCGGAAATGTATTATATCGTAGCAGAGTGCGAAAATATAGCGGGCAACCTTTCCGTAGGGGCGAACTACCTAAATCAGGTTCGGATGGCAAGAGGGCTAAATCCTCTTGCCCCATCCGAAACACAGGATGCAGTCACATTATCCAACGAGATAAGCAAGGAGTACAAAAAGGAATTTATTCAGGAAGGACAGAGCTTTTTTTATTATAAGCGTTTGAATAAGGATTTAAAAATTGAAACAGGAACAACCATGCAGGTGCCTGAAAATGCCTATGTATTTCCAATTCCAGATAAGGAAAATGAATATAATCCATAACGAAAAGAAGTGACTAAAATACTTTTCCATTAGAAACGGAGCTGAGGTGTAAGTGCTTGCTGGGAATGGAAAGTATTCATGGATTCAATTGAAATAAACATGAATGAATAATTATTTAGATATGAAACAAGTAATTTATTTGATCACCATATTATCTGCTTTAGTTTCTCTAATGGTGGGGTGTCAGGAAGATCCCGCGTTATATACTGAAGCGGATGGGGTATATTTTGGTACGAAAGATACCATCGTTAACTATTCTTTTGCAAAGTATCCGCAAAAGAAAAGCGATACCATCCTAGTTCCGGTGAATGTACTTGGAAATGCAGGTTCTTCCGACCGAAATTTTCAGGTAGAAATTGTAAAAGATGATACATTGTATTCCGGAATAGAGGGTGTACATTTTAAGCTAGCCGAAAATGTAGTTATCCCAGCCAAGGCGGTTGTCGGAACACTCCCCGTAATTGTCTATCGCACACTGGAAATGGAGGCGGGCAAGGTTGTCAATTTTGCGATAAAGCTGAAAAAAAATACCAATTTTCCCGCAGACGGCATTGCTAGGGGACAAAAGCTGAACATCAATTTGGCTTATATACAGATGCCTGCAACCTGGGGGGAGTTTACAGGTACAATTACAGGAAATTTTGCTGGTTATAGGGATAATTTTGGTACTTGGACACCAACAAAATACAAGCTTATATTGGACGCGCTATATGATAAAGAAACAGGAACAACGATCACGGAGTTTCCTGGAAGTCGATTTTCACCACCAATTATTTATAACCAATATGTTGCCGTTGTCCGTAATTACATCAAGACCAATTATCCGGGTAACTATGGTAAGCCAGGGCCGATATTGACCGATCCCGATAACAGCAACTTGCCGATTCAAGTCGGGCCGGCAAACTATTAATAGATGATTTTGAGTTAAAAATAGATAAGCAATGAAGAGCATATTAAAATCCATTATCGCTTTGGTGACTATCCATTTGATTGCGGTAAGTTGTGCTAAAGATAAGGGCAATTATAATTACGTTACCCTAGATGAACTCAAGATCAGCACGGATATGGAACAGGTAGATCCTGCCATATTCATAACCGCTGATTCTATCAACCTGATGCAGGATGATAGTCTAAAAGTTCAGCTTAAAGTAAGCAACTCGAAAGGAGAAAAAAACGATTTTAGCTGTCGATGGTATGTCACGCAATACTTGCAATCGAGTGTCAATCCGTCTATCTTTTTATTGGATAGTACATCGGTTCTTCGAACCAAAATTAGATTGAGACCGGACTTGTACCGTCTAGTTGCAAAAGTAACCGATAATGCAACAGGTCTTACGTATTCGAAGGCATTCTCATTAAATGTATCCACCGCGGAGTGGGGCGGAGAAGGTTGGATCGTGCTACAGGAAACAGCGACGGGTGCTGATCTTGCTGTAATCACCACCAGGGCAGGTGAGCAAAAAGGAAATGTATTTCATAATGTGTACTCGTCATTTAATGAACATGAGCTTCCATTGGGTACTTTTAAAATCAATGTGATCGACTATGGAACAGCATTAAGGGCGCAGAAGGTATCGTTGTTGTATCCAAATGGTGCACTGCAGCTTAGAAGTACGGATTTTGCAGATTCATCGCGGGCAGATAGTTGGTTTCTTGGAGCTCAGGGTGCAATGAATATTCAGCTAAATGGTTCTGCAGGAGGATCCGGTGTAGGGTATGAGTATTTGGTTGTCAATAATCAGTTGGCCTACAGGCAATTTGCCAGTACGGCACATATTGCAAATCCACCGCTGTTTTTCCCTCCTTTTGAAGGCCTGACTGTTGCTCCGTTTGTGATCAATGCGGCCACAAGTGACCAGTTTTACACGGTATATGATATTGAAAATAAGGCGTTCAAATTGTTTAATGCATCTAATTCGGTGGTTTCGACCATCCCAAATTATATGCCACCAAAATCCAATCTGGATCCGATGACGGGTCAGGGTTTTGACTTAAATAATATTGGTGACAATCTTTTGTATGCAGAAAATGTACAGCCCATAAATGCCTCCGGCAATATTTATTGGAATTGTTTCTTTAGAGATAGCAAAGGGAGCAACACTTATTTGTTGCAGTTTCCTCGGGGAATTTCTTATGCCAATAACTTCACAACAGGACGCTATCAATTACGTGAGGAAAATTGTCCGGGCATCAATACAGCATCATTATTTGCCAATCCGACCTTTTTACCTATGCCCAAAGGTGTGTTTTACTATGTCAATGAAAATAAGATCTACACTTGTCAAGTAAAGGAACTGGCGGCCTCAACAGCACAAACTAATCTTACATTTCCCAATGGTACAGTCATTAAGGCGATGAAGGTTTTCAAATCAGGTTACACACTGACTAATATAACCGCCTTGGGAGTTCCAGAAGGTAAAGTATTGGTTGTTGCCACCGATGAATCTGCAAGTGGTAGAGGACACCGTGTATATTTCTTCCAGATAGATGGACAGACAGGCATGATCAAAGGAACTCCGGAGAATCCAGCGGACTTGTATACTGGCTTTGATAAGATATCAGATATTACGTTTAAAAAAGGCCTAGGCCGATAAACTCAATTCATATTTCATTATAACAATAACACATTTACTAAATAACATGAAATCAAAATTTGTTCCTGTTTTTGCCGCAGCGTTTTTAGTTGCATCAACGGGGTTTGCCCAAGATACTACGGCTGTTAATAAAACCGTCGTTGTTGCTAAGTTAAAACCATATGGCCAGGTAATTACTGCGAAAGCAATTACCAAGACAGGGTTATTTAAAGTACATAATATCGATAATCGTTATTATTTTGAGATTCCAGATGCCTTATTGTCGCGTGAATTCCTTTTTACAACACGATTGAGCAAAGTGCCTACCGGAAGCCCACGTTTTGGAGGAGATCTGATGAATGCCATGATTGTCACTTTTGAAAAAGCACCGGGAGACAAACTGTTTATTCGTGCCGTTATCAATACCGCACAATCCAATGAATCGAATGAATTGGCTAAAGCGGTAACCAATTCGACTGTTGCGCCTATTATTATGGCTATAGACCTCAAAGCAAGATCCGAAGATGGTAAATCTTCGGTGATTGATGTAACCGATTTTTTCTTAAAGGACAACCTGATTTCGGGCTTTCATGCCTCTGCAAAGAAGCAGATGGGGACAGGGGCACCTGTGCCTGATCGTTCACAGTTGTTATCCATGGAAAGCTATCCAAAGAATATCGAAGTTAAGTCGATGAAGACTTTTACGCTCGGTGCAGCACCTAAACCTGAGGGAGACAGCGATGGCGGGGGAGCTGCAGCGCCCGCACCTGCCAATGCCGGAGTGACCTTTGAAATCAGTAACTCCGTGATGATCTTATCGGAAAATCCAATGCAATTACAGGCTTACGATCCACGTGTCGGTTTTAAATCGAGTGGGAATTTTATCTTTTCGGATGATCAGCAAAAAGTGGACAGACGTCAATTTATTATTAAAAATAGATTGGAAATCAGAGCGGAAGATCTTGCGGCGTATAAAGCTGGAAAGCTGGTCAAACCGATCGAACCACTGGTCTATTATATTGATCCAGCTACGCCAAAGCGTTACCGCAAATATATGCTGGCGGGGATCAACAATTGGAACAAAGCTTTTGAAACTGCAGGATTTAAAGATGCCATTCAGGGTAGAGAGTGGCCCGAAAATGACAAGACGATGGATTTAGAAGATGCGCGTTACCGCGTGATACGATATATGCCTTCGACAAGTCCATTTTTAGATAACAATTCCGTTAGCGATCCGCGTACTGGGGAGATTGTGCAAGTACACATCGGTTGGTCGCACAGCCAAGTCAAAACACTACATGATTGGTATATGGTGCAAGCCGGTGCGACAGATAAAGGTGCGCGCGATATGCAATTTAGTGAAGAGCTTATGGGCGAATTGATTACAGCTGAAATTAGTCGTGCCATTGGTTCAACTTTAGGGTTGAGTGAAAACTTGGGTAGTAGCTTTACGATTCCAATCGCACAATTGCGCGATCGCAATTGGTTGGCCAAAAATCCATTTAACTATTCGATTATGGATTATACCCACTACAATTATGTTGCTCAGCCTGAAGACAAAGTAAGCCGTCAGGGATTGATTCCGCAGATTGGCGATTATGATAAGTGGGCTATCAAATGGGGGTATCGTTATACAGGCAGCACAGATTTTGATGCGGACAAAAAGATCCGTCAGAAATGGATTACTGATAATGTCAAGATAGGTGGAAAATTGAGCTTTTCAGGACAACCTTTAAATATCAAGACAACAGAAATTACCGATCCCTCGGCACAATGGGAGGATTTGAGTAACGATCCTGTTCAAGCTGCAAAGCTGGGCGTCAATAACCTTAAATATGTCATGAAAAATTTGGTTGCATGGACGACAACAGGAGAGAATACGTATTACAATACCTCGGATATCTACTATACCTTGGTCAGCCAATATTCTTTTTATATGCGTCATGCTTTTACACAAATCGGAGGAGTACGTGAACAATTAAAAAGCAGTGAGCAACAAGGGGATGTGTATTCGCCTGTACCTAAATCAGTTCAAAAGGCTGCGATTGCTTTTTTGAATGATGAAGTCTTTAATACCCCGAATTGGATTTTGGAACCTACTGTTTTAAACAAGTTTAGAAAACCGGCAAAAAAAGAGGAAGTGACAAAAATGCAGGAGGATGCAATGTTTAACTTGCTTCTGCCAAGTAGATTAGCGCGTGTGAATACATCGACAATGCGTTTCGGTAAAGTGGAATCCTATACAATAGAGGAAATGTTGAATGATCTTACTGCTGGACTTTTTGCAGAGGTAAAAAATGGCCAACAGGTAGATGAAGGCAAACGTTATATTCAAAAGAACTTTATCAATTATCTCTTAAAAGATCTTGCTGAAGGTGAGATGATTCCAGATCCTACCAAGGAAAATCTATTGGCTGGAACAGATATCCCTGTAATATTACGTGCACATTTAACTAAATTGATGAATTTGTGTAAAGAGGCTGCACCTCGTTACTCGGATCTATTGATGCAGGCGCACCTCACTTATATTGCTGATAAAGTAGATAATTCATTAAACCCGAAAAACTAATATAGATACTGTATAAATTACTCTGATCATGAAATTAAAACTGTTATTATTTACATTGATAAGCTGTTGCAGTATCGGGACTTTTGCCCAGTCCAAAGAACAGAAGGTGACAGCGAAGACAGATAGTGTCAAGAAAGCTGATCCGCTAAAAACTATTATTACGGATAAAACCGAAACGAAAAAGGGCCTGTTTACAATCTATAAAACAGGAGAGCGGTATTATTTTGATATACCTGATAGCCTTCTAAATCGGGAGTTGCTGTTAACCAATTTCTTGGTCAAAGTACCAAGTGGGAGCCCTAAGTATGGGGGAGAGCAGATGGACCAGAAGATTATCCTTTTTAATAAGGGAACTGGCAAAAAAATCAATTTGCGTATTGTTGGCGTAGGTACCTCTGTGGATTCGACCAATGCAATGGCCGCAGCTGTAAAAAATGCCAATATTGATGTTATTGCAACGATATTTGATGTAAAGACGAGAGGAAAAGAAGATAAGAGCTCCATTATTGATGTGACTGATTTCCTGACGAAAGAAAACCTGTTTACCAAATTGGGGCAGGAGGTCACTAAAAAATTAGGTTTGGGCGCTATAGCTGCTGACCGTAGTTTTTTGAAGAGTGTCTCTGCTTATCCGATTAATATCGAGATGAAATCTGTACGTACCTATGCTGCTACGGTAGCGGCTAAACCTACGGTTTTCGCGCCTGCAATAGAAGCCGCTAAGGTAGGGAATGCGATCACTTTAGAAGTTTCTACATCCATTTTGTTGATGCCCAAGACGCCAATGGTTCCTCGGGAATTTGATCAACGTGTAGGCTATTTCGCCGATGGATATACACCGCTATCGGATGGACAGCAGAATCCAAGTTTTAAATCGGTTATCGTCCGGTATCGTTTGGAACCGAAAGCCGAAGACATGGAGAAGTATAAAAAGGGGATTCTCGTAGAACCAAAGGAACAGATTGTCTATTATATTGATCCGGCTACACCAAAGCAATGGCGTCCATATCTAATCCAGGGGATTAATGACTGGAATGAAGCTTTTGAAGCGGCGGGATTCAAGAATGCGATCATTGGTAAAGAATGGCCCGAAGGAGATACGACCATGAGTCTTGAAGATGCGCGTTACAAAGTACTACGTTATTTCCCTTCCGAAACGGCCAACGCTTATGGTCCTAATATTCACGATCCACGGACAGGTGAAATTCTGCAGGGCTATATTGGTTGGTACCATAACGTAATGTCGTTGGTCCATGACTGGTATATGATTCAGGCAGGACCAAGTGATGAAAGAGCACGCAAGATGAAATTCAGTGATGAGTTGATGGGTGAATTGATCCGTTTTGTCTCATCTCACGAGGTTGGCCACACACTGGGGTTGCGTCATAATATGGGCGCGAGCAGCCAGACACCCGTAGAAAAACTAAGAGATAAGGAATGGGTCGAAAAGCATGGACACTCGGTTTCTATCATGGATTATGCCCGTTTCAACTATGTAGCCCAGCCTGAGGACAATATCGGTGAACGTGGTATCATGCCTCGCATCAACGATTATGACAAATGGGCTATTAAATGGGGTTATCGCTATACAGGAGCAAAAAGCATTGAAGCTGATCGTAAAATAGTAGCCAAATGGATTACCGATAGCCTCGCAGCTAACCCGAAACTTTGGTTCGGTGGAGAGGGACTGAATAATGATTGTCGTTGTCAGACTGAGGATGTTGGTGACAATAGCATGGAAGCAAGTACTTACGGAATCAAGAATCTAAAATATGTTTTGGCGCACTTGCCTGAATGGACGAACGAAGAAGATGATCTGTATAAAAATATGACGCAGATGTACATTCAATTGATCAATCAGTTCAACCGTTATACCACACATGTTACCAAAAATATAGGGAGTGTCTATGAAACAATCAAGTATCCAGATCAACCGGGGGATGTCTACGAATCTGCGCCAGTGGAAAAACAACGCGAAGCTGTTGCATTTTTGAATAGGGAGGTTTTTGAAACACCGAACTGGTTATTGAATAATGATATTTTAAATAAGATCGGTAACCCGATTCGAAACAGTTCTGTCAAGGTGTTACAGGCGAGACAAATGGATGCGGTGTTTAGTGCACGTGTGTTTAACACCTTGTTTATGATGCAAGCTCGTTTCGGCACAGAGCATACCTATTCGATGCAAGCTTTGTTGGCCGATATGAAAGCTGGCGTCTGGAGTGAACTGAAGAGCTATAAGCCAATGGATGCTTTTCGTCGTGATGTTCAGAAGTCTTATGTTAATGCATTGTTGAGTGCGATGCGCGAGGCAGAATTAGGGAATAATGCGGTGGGACTTTTGTTTGGTGGAAATCAGGCAGCGGAAAATATGCCTTTGATTACGGGTACTGATATTGGAGGGATGATCGCCATGCATTTGAATGGCCTACAGAAAGATATTCTTGCTGCGGTTGGTAATACGACAGATGAAGATTCCAGAGCGCACCTACAATATATGGCAGACTACATAAAGCGGTCTTTAAATAAGCAATTTAAGTATAAATAATCTAGTGTTTTTAATTG
>PJTS01000239.1_pt1 | contig 48216 bp, 32 predicted proteins | sample 1512251 | NCBI WGS metagenome assembly PJTS01 (sample SAMN08177686, study PRJNA422409) | Soil metagenome, whole genome shotgun sequencing project. | isolation source: Soil (2) enriched on wood chips: alkali lignin treatment | place: USA: Madison | collected 2015-01-15 | reverse complement strand
CTTGAAGCTATCACTGTAAACTTGCTGTCCCCCTGATTTACGTTTTGTCATACGCTTTTTCATAATATTAAATTTAAGATTTTAATATTCGGTTTTTGTAAACCTTTTTCAGGAATGGACACCATCGGTTCTACAAAGCTGTCGAAGAAGTTACGAAGGCCAGTCGAAGCGATCTCGAAACTCAGCTGAACAGTTGTCAAGGAAAGGACAACCCGATATTGCATAGCCGCCGCGGTGCAAAGTCGAATCGTTATCGGAGGTTTTCTAATTAACTTTGTATACCTGATCAAAGTTGAGACGAACCCCGCCGACCGGATTTGTTCAATAGAACAAAAAGAGGCCCTGTCATTCTCTCAATCGACAGGGCCTCAAAATTATAATATAAATTTACGGAAACTCTTAGAAATCAAATCTGACTCTGGCGCGGATCCCCCAAGCTGGAGCATCAACATGGTCAAGATAGTTCAGACGTTTGACGTAGTCTACACGCAAAATCTTAAAGATGTTGGATAAACCGATACTGGCCTCCATATAAGGTTCAGAACCGAATGTATATGAACTTTGAATTTGGTCTGCATTGCGTTGCCATGCAAACACTTTAGAGCCATAATTTGGATCGTCTGGATCGTTTTCTTTGCGAAGACCACCATAAACACCTTTGAAACTAAAGACCTCCCGTAATTTAAGCTTTTTGATCAATGGGATCTTATTCAATAGGAATCCGTTCATGTAATACTGCACATTGATGGAAGCGTTGTGGTCACTGACAAATTCCAGGAAGTTCATTAAGTTGTACGAGTTTAACTGGTACGCATAAGTCTGGTTTGCCCGGTGGATCGTTAGGAAAGGAAATGGAATCTCTTTTCCGGCAATGTAATTCCCTTCTGCTGTGACATCTGCAAAACCAAACTGGCTTAAATAAAAGCGTTTGAATGCACCGACGTTAAAACTATGGTAATTATATTCTCCCTTTGCTAGACCTTTTATTCCTGCAGTATAGTTGAATGTGAATATCGGGTATTGATTGAAAATCGGAGTGCGGTAGATTTTACCTTGATAAAATTCTTCATGCGGTGCGTATCTGAAGTTGACCGATAATTCTGTTGTATTTAATTCGTTGAACAATTTGTTTTGTCCATTTTCATCCAACATCTGGTAGGTTAAGCTGCCTGCTGGAGATTGTTTGTTGATATTAAATCCAGCACCAATAGCCAGATGGTTCAAGAATTCTTTTTTATACTCCAATCCGTAGTTGGTTTCGTAGATATAACGGTCATTATCACCACGTTTAAAGGATAGTAAAAAGTTGTCTTCCTGAATAAACTCAAGCTTTTGTCCAGGGATCTTGGTATCTTTTTTATAAGACGCCCGGATGTAGTGCATAGGGAAGGAGTATACTGATTTGTTATTGAAAGCATAGGTCCCACTAAAAAAGTACTTCCACTTTTGATCCTTGAAGCCATAGGCTGCATAGGTCTCGGCATAGAAGCGTTTGCTCAATGCCTCTGTTGTACGACCACCTATGCGCAAGCGAAATCCTTCAACAGGGTTAAAGCTGTAGAATGTGTTCACTGGGCCAATTTCTACAGGTCCGGCTTGTTTATAACCTGAAAGAACCAAGGCAGCAATATCCATGAAGGTTCTGAACGAAGGGATTTTCTGTAGCGTGTCAATATTATGGTAAATATTCAATTCATTTTGCGCCAAAGCCAATGGGCGTTGTGTTTCAAATAACGATTTGGTTGCTTTCTTATTTTCGATATTGTAAGCAATAACCGTAGAAGGACCATCGTAAATACTATCTGGTTGCTGAATACCGACTTTATAATTATTATAGTTTACCGTCCGGCTTCCTCGAATTCCCATTCCTTTTTCCGTTAGTGAAAAATCAATGCCTAACGTGCTGGTTTTTAGGTAAAATCTACTCTTGCTATCTTTTTCAAATTTGAGCTGAACCTGAAGGTCGCGCACAAAATTTAGGTTGATATCATCGGCAACAGTCATATTAGCGCCCTGAACGGCATAATTACCATCCAACGTGACATACAGCTGTCCCTTAAATAACATGTCTGCTTTATTCCGGGGAACGAAGCTCAGCTCAACCAACCAAGGTTGAGAAGTTTTAATGGTATCAGTAATGAAAAATTTATAAAATGTCGGTGCAGAGTTTGCTATCGGACTCAAAAACTGATTTGTTACCAATGAGATGTTATTGTCATAGATATCAACTTGTTCGTAGAGCTTGTTAAAGTATGCTGCTAGACCATCATTATCGATAAATTTGGGATCAAACTGTGCCCGTTGATCACCGAGTATATACTGCTTGGTCTTACTTGGATCTTTACGGTAGTACACTTTGGACATTTTCTCTTCGATAAAAGCCGGTAACACATATTTATTTGCCGTTTTGGCCGAATCGTCTGTTTCAAAAAGAAATTGATAGTTTTTAAAGATTTTTTTGTTGACAAACTTCTCAGAAAGATTGCTTAATCCCAAAGACATCTTCTCGTATTGATCGAATTCGGCGTATTGCTGTCCCGATAGGCGATTTTTCTCTTTATTTTCGATAACCTTACGGATCAGGGCGACTGCGGGATTGTCTTTATTGCTATATTTTTTCTTCTGGGCTTTGACAACAACTTCCTCCAGCATATTGTCTTGTGCATCCATCAGAATTTCTTTTGACTGTACAGCATCATTGGTCACGAAAGCATCCTTATTATCATAACCGACATAACTTGCTCTGATTTTGACATAAGATGTCGGAAATACCAGTCTAAACTCTCCATTCGCGTTGGTCGACGTAGAAGTTCCCGCAGCAGCTGGCGCACCTACTACAGCCACAGTAGCATAGGCAATGGGTGTCTTTGTCTTTGCGTCTTTGACTGTACCTGTAACCGTTTTGGTTTGAGCAAAGGCTAGGGCCGCTGATAGCAGAAATGTTATCGAGAAAAAGAGTTTAGTTATGAAGGTTTTTGTGTTTATTTTAGCTTCCATTATATTGCTATAATCTTGAAAATTCAAAATTGTTTTGTTGTTTTTACTTTATTTCTGACTTTATAAGTATTAAAATCAAAAAATCAGTGAACAAAGGAAGCAAAAAATTAAGAATATTTAAAATTTTATTGTAATGTAATAAAGGAAATGTGCTTATTTGTTTTTTGGTTTAAATGGTTGTTTTGCAGTTGTTTGTCTCAAATTATTGATTTAGGTCAATAATTTATCATCCACATTTTGACTTCACGATGATTTTCCGATCAAATATTTACTGACTTTTGTAACGATATAGTCAATTGCGTTAAAAATCAGGAGGAATATGAAAGCTGATTTCCTGTCTGGAACCTGGGTGTATAAACTTAATGAAAGCGGCGTGGAGGTGTAATCTATTGGATTTTCTGCCATAAAGATCATCACCAACAATAGGTGTATTCAGTCCGTTTGGATGTACGGCATGCATGCGAAGTTGATGCGTCCGGCCTGTTAGTGGATAGAAACGGACTCTTGTTTTGCCGTTTTCAATTGCGATTCTCTCCCATTTGGTTTGTGCAGGCTTGCCGTAGCTGTAGCAGACCATTTGTCGGGGCCTGTCATCGAGATCCACACGGAGCGGGAGATCAATTAGACCAGATTCCTGTTCAACAATGCCATCGAGTAAAGCGATATATTCTTTTGCAATGGTATGTTGTATAAATTGATCCTGTATAAATTGATGGGCTTCTTTATTTTTAGCAACAACCAACAGTCCTGAAGTGGACATGTCCAGCCGATGAATAATAATAGGGCCCGCTGCAGGATAACGTTGGAGTACACGATTGTAGACTGAATCCTTGACGTATATCCCAGGGACAGACAAAAACTCGGCTGGTTTATTGAAGACGATAATATCTTCATCTTCATAGATTTGCGGGAGCTCCGTTTGCAGTGTTGTTTCCTGTTGCATAGGATTCGGGTCAACGTTTAGTCCCTGAAGCATATAACCCAAAATAGGTTCACATTTTTTACGGCAAGCCGGGTAATAGTTTTTGTGCCGACGGATTTCGGAGGAAGGAGAGCAACCCCACCAAAATTCAGCCAAAGCGATGGGTGTAAGATTGTTGCTGTAAGCATACTGCAATAATTTGGGCGCTGCGCATTCTCCAGAACCTGCGGGCGGTGTGCTTTGGTCAAAGTCCTGAAAAACAGCAACGACATTCTTGTGCTGTCCTGTTGCATTCAAAAAATTATATTGTTCAAAAAGTCTCTTTTGCAAATTTCCAGATCGCATCTTACGCTCTTCTTTCAATGCAGAAATCTCGGAAAGCAATTGTTGGAGCTTAAGGTTTTCAGATTCCAACGCCAGATGCATGTCATACTGATAACGTTGGAGTTCCTGTTTGTCTTTTAGGCTTTGACTGCGCATATCCTCCATGAGCATTTCGAAGTCCTCATCTGATAGGAGGGGACGCAATCTTGTTCGGGTTTCCTTGCGTTCTTTTTTCTGACTTCTAAGCTTTGTTTTGAGCAGCTCAAGCTGTGTGTCCCAATAACCTTTTAATCTATTGAGATTGCTTGTTGTCTGTTCAAGTTCTTCACTGTTTTCAAGAAATTCAATTTTCCTGTTGAGGGCATTTAAATGTACCTCTTCATTCAGAAAGAAGCCATCCTCTTCCAGCATGTCAAATATTGGGGGAACAAAGTATTGGTGTTTATTGCTACCAGCAAGCTTGCCGGATACAGCGGCAAGGTATCCGAGCCGATGCTGTTGATCGCGGACAACCAGTATGCCAAACATCTTGCCTATGGCAAGACTATCGTTATTTTCTTCAAGACCAAAGTTATGCGTCCACTCGTTTTGCGTCTCCAGATAAGTTTGAAGTTCTTCCGCAGCGATAATGGCTAGCGCATGTGGTTCATAACAAAATGGAAAGGTAAATCGCAAGGGGAGTTCGATACCCGAAATATCCTCTTTGAATGCATGAAAATAAGCGTTGTTGTCTAAAGTACCCACAGTCTTCCCTCTAATAATATTCTGCCTGCAAAAATACGGTTATTATGCTATTGAAATGACATTTTAAACCCAGTTTTTTTTGTTTCCACTTCTTTTTTGGGTAAATTTAACTAAGCAATTAAAAGATATAGTTAACAAATAAACACAATATGAAAACTTCAATTGGAATTAAAGATGCAGACTTAAAAAAAGTTGCGAAATTGCTCAATGTCTTATTGGCCGATGAGCATATTATCTATATGAAAACACGCAATGCGCATTGGAATGTTGAAGGAGCTGATTTTCACGCTGCTCATTTATTTTTAGAATCCCAATACGATGAGTTGGCAGAAGTTATTGATGAAGTGGCGGAGCGTGTACGTACATTGGGTCACTATGCGGTAGGTACATTTGATAAATATCTAAAATTAACGCGTTTGACAGAATCAACATCTGAAAAGACAGATAGTCAATCTTATTATAAAGAGCTGCTGTCGGATCACGAGTCTATTGCGATGTCAATTCGTGGGGATATTGCTGTCGTTGAGGGAACCGCTGATAATGGTACGGAAGATTTTTTGGTGGGCTTGTTGGAAAAACACGAGAAAATGGCTTGGATGCTGCGCGCTCATTTTATAAAATAGTAGATGTAGTCCCATCTGATATGGATAATCCCGCTCCTTTTAAGGAACGGGATTTTTTTTTATGTTTTGTTGTCGGCGCAGGATAATTTTTCTATCTTAAAGAGGAATTAAGCCTTCAGAAACTTTTAACATATTACAGCTATGCTTGAAGACGACAACCTAAATCAAACCACACTAAACGAGGAAGAAAATGATGGTACTTTGGAAAGTATGCATCATGTGAATAATCCGGTATTGGATTTACCTAAAATTGAAAAGAAATACCTCGAAACAGTTGTATCCCACAATCAAAATGACAAATCATACTATTTTTCCGATGGTAAGGCAAAAGTCGAGATTAAGATCGTAACGGATGAGATTGTACGTGTTCGATTGGCACCACAGGGGACATTTTTGGAAGATTTTTCCTATGCCCTGGCAAAGAAAGACCATCGTGTCAGTATACACCAATGTAAAGAGGAGGTAGACCATTATAGTGTTCATACAAACACCATTTCATGTCGCATCAATAAAAGCGACTTTTTGATTTCCTTTTCTGACAGAGCGGGTAAACTGTTTAATGCCGATTTGGCTCCAATGCACTGGGAAGAAAGTCCGGATTTTGGCGGATATTATGTTTATAGTACTAAAGTTGCTTTTGAAAATGAAGCATTTTATGGACTGGGCGATAAGGCCACTAAGCTTAATCTTCGTGGTAAGCGATTAAAGAATTGGAACTCGGACACCTATGCCTTTGCTTATGATCAGGATCCTTTATACAAAACCATTCCTTTTTACATTGGACTAAAGGATGGTGAAGCTTATGGTATTTTCTTTGATAATACGTTTAAGACTTATTTCGATTTTGCTGCCGAGGATCCAGGAAAGACCAGCTTTTGGTCGGAAGGTGGTGAATTACAATATTACTATATCCATGGTCCGCATATTATTGACGTGATCCGTAGGTACCATACCTTGACGGGAACTCACTATTTGCCTCCACTTTGGGCTATTGGTTATCATCAATGTCGATGGAGCTATTATCCGGAAGCCAATGTGCGTAAAGTGGCCGAAGAATTCAGAAAAAGACAAATCCCATGTGACGCCATTTACCTGGATATTGATTACATGGATGGCTATCGCTGTTTTACATGGAATAAACAATATTTTCCAAATCCGAAAAAAATGATTGCTGATCTTGCCAACGACGGTTTTAAGACGGTGGTCATGATTGATCCGGGAATTAAAGTGGATGAAAACTATTGGGTATTTCGAGAAGGTAAAGAGAATAAATATTTCTGTCGCCGTGGTGATGATTATTTTATGGAGGGGTTCGTCTGGCCTGGGCGCTGTCAATTCCCTGATTTTACAAACCCTGAGGTCAGACAGTGGTGGGGAACCTTATACCAGGGGCTGGTGGAAGATGGTGTGGCAGGTTTTTGGAACGATATGAATGAGCCAGCGGTGTTTGGTCGTGGGACTTTTCCAGATGATGTCAGACATCAATACGATGGACATCGTGGATCGCACCGCAAAGCACACAACGTCTATGGTATGCAGATGGTGCGTGCTACCTATGATGGCTTAAAGAAATTGTATAAAAACAAAAGGCCATTTACCATTACACGAGCGGCTTATGCTGGCACACAACGTTATTCTTCGGTTTGGACCGGAGATAATTTAGCGAGTTGGGAGCATCTCAAGCTGGGCACCCTGCAGTTGCAGCGTTTGTCGACGTCAGGGATGTCTTTTTGCGGAACAGACATTGGTGGATTTACAGGGGAACCAGATGGGGAACTGTTTACAAGGTGGATGCAATTTGGTGTTTTTTCGCCATTTATGCGTGTGCACTCCGCAGGGGATACCCGCGATCGTGAACCTTGGAGTTTTGGTGAAGACTGGGAGAAAATAAATAAAAAGTTTATAGAATTGCGATATAAACTGTTACCCTATATCTATACCTGTTTTTGGGAACAAACGAAATATGGTTATCCGATTTTGCGTCCAATTTCGATGGTGGAGCAACATATTCCGACCAATTGGCAACGTGAAGAAGAGTTCTGTTTTGGCGATAAAATATTGGTGTCACCAGTGTTGCAACCCGGTCAGAAGAGCAAGATCGTTTACCTTCCTGCGGGAGACTGGTTCTATTACTTCAATAATGAGGTTTATATTGGAGGAAAGGAACATACTATCGCAACACCGCTGGATGAAATGCCACTATTTATTCGTGGTGGATCTGTTATTCCAGAATATCCAGTCATGCAATACACTGGTGAAAAGAAAGTGGAAGAACTGCAATTGAATATCTATTTTTCTGAAGGAGTACATCGTTCATACGTGTATTCTGATCATGGTGATACATTTGCTTATGAACAAGATATCTATTTGGAAAAATGTTTTACACTGTCTGGATTAAAAGATTCCCTTTCTATCAAGCAGACCCGTGACGGATTATTTACCGAACGATATGAAGAGTATAAGTTGCAATTGATAGGTCTACCATTTGCTGTTAAAAAGGTGAAAACAGATGGGATTGATACAAAAATACAAAAAGATGAACAGGGGCGATATTGGATTAATGTCGCACGTGAATTTGAAAACATATTGATAGAGGGTTAAACATGGCCAATCAAGTAATACCGCATAGTCTTTTTTCGGAATTTGATGTTGCGCTGTTCCAATCGGGCAAGCATTTCAAATTGTATGAAAAATTTGGTTCGCATGAACTGGAAGTAGAGGGTGAAAGAGGCGTTTATTTTGCGGTTTGGGCCCCAAATGCAAAATCCGTTTCCGTAACAGGAAACTTCAATTTCTGGGACAAGGGGAGTCATCCTTTACATGTCCGCTGGGATACAAGTGGAATCTGGGAAGGTTTTATTCCCGGAATAGCCAATGGTGAAACTTACAAATATTGTATTCAGACCTCTTCAGGAGAAGAGCTTGAGAAAGGTGACCCATTCGCATTCAAATGGGAGGTAGCACCTAAAACGGCATCCATCGTCCATTCTAATTGGTACGAATGGAATGACGAAAACTGGATGAAGGAGCGTATCGTAAAAAATAGACTGGACCAGCCATGGTCGGTCTATGAACTGCACCTTGGCTCATGGGCAAGAGATCCGGAGAGCCCAGATACGCTATTAAACTATCGGGAGATTGCTGTACAGCTTGTGGCTTATGTCAAGGAAATGAATTTTACGCATGTAGAATTTATGCCTTTGATGGAACACCCCTATTACCCCTCATGGGGATATCAGATTACAGGTTATTTTGCAGCAAGCTCGCGTTATGGCTCTGCGCAGGATTTAATGTTCCTGATCGAAGCGCTCCATGCGGCCGGAATTGGGGTACTATTGGATTGGGTACCTTCACATTTCCCCGGTGATGCACATGGACTTTATCGCTTCGATGGTACAAGTCTTTATGAACACGAAGATCCACGAAAGGGTTTTCACCCTGACTGGCAATCGTATATTTTTAATTATGGTCGCAATGAAGTGCGCTCTTTTCTGATCAGTAATGCTTTTTACTGGTTGGACCGTTTCCATATTGATGGACTTCGCGTAGATGCTGTCGCTTCGATGTTGTATCTGGATTATAGCCGCAATGCTGGTGAGTGGATTCCGAACGAATTTGGTGGAAATGAGAACCTGGAAGCCGTACAATTCCTAAAAGAATTTAATGAGGCTGTTTATGCACATTTTCCGGATGTACAGACCATCGCCGAAGAATCGACCTCCTGGCCCGGTGTCAGTAAACCAACCTATGCCGGTGGTCTGGGGTTTGGAATGAAATGGATGATGGGATGGATGCACGATACATTGGATTATTTTAAGGAAGATCCAATCAATAGAAAATACCATCACGACCGTATCACTTTTGCCACAGTATATGCTTTTCATGAGAATTTTATGCTCCCGCTGTCACACGATGAAGTTGTTTATGGAAAACAGCCCCTGATTTATAAAATGCCTGGCGATGAGTGGCAAAAGTTTGCTAACCTAAGGGCATTATACTTGTTCATGTATACTTTCTTAGGGACGAAATTGCTGTTTATGGGTGGAGAGTTTGGACAAACGTCCGAATGGAATGTGAATCAATCGCTCGACTGGCATCTGTTGGAATTTATGCCACATCAGGGTATGAAAAAATTTGTAGCCGATTTAAATGCGACTTATCAACAACAACCCAGCCTCTTTCAAAAGGCTTTTGATGCTTCAGGGTTTGAATGGATAGATGCTGGCGACCGTGAAAATTCGGTCTTGGTCTATTGGCGTAAGGCATTTGATCAATGGGATGATACCGTGGTTGTGATTAATTTAACACCTGTTGTACGCGAAGATTTTCGTATCGGACTGCCTTATGCAGGAGAATGGGAAGTTGTTTTGAGTTCGGACGATCTTAAATATTTCGGTTCAGGAGTGTGTAGTCAACATGTGGCAAGTGAACACCTGCATTGGATGAACCAGGTGCAATCTGCTCAGGTCAATCTTCCGCCGCTGGGAGGCTATATTCTTAAACGCAAGAAGGTTGTGAAAGAAGCGGTACCTGTAAAACCGGGAGAGCGTGTTCCGCTGTGATCGTATGTTTTATCGGTTGAAGGAGTAGGTAAAAGTAAATTTCAAATAGGATAAGCTCCATCTGAACGATGGAAAAAAATATGTACAGATGAAAGTATTTCATTTAAGTGTCGAATGCTATCCCATAGCCAAAGTTGGCGGTCTAGCGGATGTGGTGGGAGCGTTGCCCAAGTATCAAACTAAACTTGGAGTGGATGCCGCTGTCATTATGCCATGGTACGACCGCCCATTTGTCAAGGATCATTCTTTTGATGTTGTTTATGAGGGGACTTTTTTTCAAGGATCCGAACGATTAGATTATAGTGTTTTCAAGGAAAGAGATAATATACTGGGTTTTGAACTCTATTTGATTAAAATTCCAGGTAAATTGGATCGCCAGGAGGTCTATTGCTATCCCGATGAGGGCGAGCAGTTTATCGCTTTTCAACATGCTGTGTTAAACTGGTTCAAGGCAAAAGCGATTGTACCTGATATTGTCCATTGCCATGATCATCATGTCGGTTTAATGCCTTTTCTGATGAAATATAGCAATGAATATAATTTCCTTGCTGATGTAAAGACGGTTGCGACAGTTCACAATGGTCAGTACCAAGGTTGGACACACTGGAGCAAAGCGATTTTATTGCCTGGTTTTGATAGTTGGAAATGGGGACTCCTGGACTGGGATGGTCTGATCAATCCACTTGCAGCACTGATCAAGTGCTGTGATGCCTATACGACTGTTTCAGAGGGTTACCTTGAAGAGCTTTATGTCGATGCGAACGGTTTGCAGCACTTATTTTATGATGAGCGGCATAAGTCGGTCGGGATTGTCAACGGAATTGATTGGGATATCTGGAACCCCGATAAAGATTATACCCTGATTGAAAATTATGATCTTGCCTCGGCCTTTGCAGGTAAGCTCAAAAATAAGCAGGCACTAGCACAGCAGTATAAAATTGACCCAGCACTTCCATTATTGGTCTTTATTGGTCGTTTTGCGACGGAAAAAGGAGCCGATTTATTGCCGGATATAATTTTGGATTTGACTGAAAATTTTCCCGGAAGATTGAGTATATTTATACTGGGCGCTGGAGATCCAGCGATTCAGGCACGGGTAAAAATGCTCGTGGATAAACAGATAGAAAATTTTGATGTGTTCTTTGGTTATGATGAAAATCTTGCGCATTGGCTTTATGCAAGTGCAGACTTTCTTTTGATGCCTTCACGGGTTGAACCCTGTGGACTCAATCAGCTTTATGCGATGAAATATGGAACCTTGCCGATTGTACACAGTGTGGGTGGTCTAAAAGATACTGTCATCGATTTGGAAAACAATGGATACGGTGTTGGTTTTGACACGCTTGAGGTAGCTGATATCAGAAAGGCTATTGTCCGCGCTGTCGAATACTATGAAAATAGGTCTAAATTTGAAGACAACCAACACAAAATAATGAGTTTGGATTTTTCCTGGGATAAATCCGCAGCGAAATACTTAAATCTATATAACCAATTAATTTAATTTGATATGTCACATCACAATGTAGTAGCTATCGTCTTGGGCGGAGGAAGGGGCTCGCGTCTGTATCCGTTGACCGACCAACGGTCTAAACCAGCTGTTCCTATTGCAGGAAAATATCGCTTGGTTGATATCCCCATCTCGAATTGTCTCAATTCGGGGTTCAATAAGATTTTTGTATTGACACAGTTCAATTCGTCCTCGTTGAATTCGCATATTAAGAATACATACAACTTCAGTATTTTTAGTAAGGGCTTTGTCGATATTTTGGCGGCCGAACAGACTAATGATGGTGACAAATGGTTTGAAGGTACTGCAGATGCTGTGCGTAGATCGTTCAAGAAGCTGGCAAGCATAGATTACGATTATGTCTTAATCTTGTCGGGGGATCAGCTTTATCAGATGGATTTTGATGCACTGGTGGATTTTCACGTACAGAACGAAGGTGATTTGACGATTGCGACCATTCCTGTCAATGGCAAAGATGCAACAGGTTTTGGAATCCTTAAATCGGATGAGCACAACCACATCACTTCGTTTATAGAAAAGCCCAATAGTGAGCAGTTGGTGGACTGGAGTTCAGAAGTGAACGATCATTTGAAAGCCGAGGGCCGTGAGTACCTGGCATCCATGGGGATCTATGTGTTCAGTAAAGGTGTCCTAAAACGCCTGTTGGAGGAAAACAGCGGAATGGATTTTGGAAAGGAAATTATTCCGGATGCGATTGAAGATATCAACGTACTCAGCTATCAATATGAGGGCTATTGGACAGATATTGGAACAATAGGGTCATTTTATGAAGCCAATATTGGACTGACGGATAATATTCCAGCCTTTAACCTATTTGATAAAAATACGGTTTTTACCCGACCACGTATGTTGCCGCCATCTAAGATTTCGGGCACGACATTGATTAATTCGGTTATCTCCGATGGATGTATTATCCATGCCGATAAGGTCGACCGTTCAGTGATTGGCGTGCGTTCACGTATTGGTATCGGTTCTGTCGTAAGAGGAACCTATATGATGGGATCGGATTATTACGAGGATTTCTCGGATATGGATGAAGCGAAAAGAAAGAATATGCCCATTGTGGGTGTGGGTGAACGCTGTTATATTGAAAATGCGATTCTGGATAAAAACTGTCGTATTGGAAATGATGTTCGCATCAATGGTGGCCCCCATTTGTTGAACGCCAACCATCAGACTTATACCGTTTGTGATGGTATTGTTGTGATCAAAAAAAATGCGGTTATCCCGAGTGGAACGACAATCGGGCTCGCAACAGTATAAATTTATTAAACAAGGGAGATAATATATTGTTATAATTGCATGTTATTGTAATAAATAAATGCTTTGAAACAGATTATCTCCCTTCTTTTTGTATTGATCACACTTGTTGGCTGCGATACGTCCTTAATGGTACAGAGTACAGGTGTATTACGGGATGCTTCACGAAAATTTGAACTCCATAATGGTGACCGTCGTATTATTTATATCCCGATGCGGCATTTAGGGACACGTGTATATTATGATCAGATACAGGCTGCGGTAGATTCGCTCCAAAAATCGGGGTATGTTGTCTTTTATGAAAGTATCGCCTATCAGGTAGATAGCGCAGCACAACGTGATCTATATGATCGTAAGTTCAGAAAATTGACTGGTAATCGTCTCGGCTTACAACAATGTATTGAAACTCCCGGAGATACCTCCCGCGTTTTAAGAGCACCTTTGTACCGTAAATTGGGACAACGCATTATCAGCCAACCGGATTATTCTTTTTTTCTGGTTGACTATGGAACCGCAGTTAATGCCGATATTCCTAAAAATAAATTATTGGATGATTTTGAGTATCGCTATGGTGCCATACAGCTGGACGGCTGCGATTACGATACCCCATTAAGTGCACCCTACACTTGTAAACCCATCAAAACAGCGCTCAAGAATAAGTTTGACAAAGAGTTTGTCATGCAACAGCGCGAGGAAAATCTAGCTTCTCTTGTGGCTGACGCTCCGCAACAGAAAATTTTAATCTTATTTGGCACATCTCATTTTAAAGGCTTTTTGCGTAATTTGCAAGCCAGAGATCCCCATTGGGTCAAGATAAAATAATATGTTAGGAAAGATTTTTATTATACTGCTCGTACCAGTAACCATCTATGTTGTCTATTACCTGTTAAATCGTACCGCGAAAAATAATAAGGCTATCAAACGAGTTTTGAGTGATGAGGGGAAGGATATCCTGGAAAAGGAGGTTGCCTATTACCGCCGTCTCTCTATTGCAGATAAGCAGGAATTTGAATCACGTTGTCTTGCTTTTCTGGATACGGTCAAGATCGAGGGGGTGGGCGTCACGTTGGAGCTGAAAGATTATATGCTGATTGCAGCCAGTGCAATTATTCCAATCTTTGCATTTAAGAAATGGACTTATCCAAATCTGACCAATATTATGATCTATCCCGCACATTTCAATGCCGATTATCAATTTGAAGGCCATGCAGACCGGAATATCATGGGAATGGTCGGAGAAGGTGCCATGAATGGTCAGATGATTTTATCTAAATCAGCATTAGAATATGGTTTCCAAAATGCAAGTGATGGTCAGAATACAGCGATCCACGAATTTGTACATCTCATCGATAAAACCGATGGTACTGTAGACGGTGTGCCCAGTTATTTATTGGATAAGGCGGCTGTGATTCCGTTTATGAATCTAATACGGGAGGAAATCAACAAAATAAAACAGCATCAATCGGATATTGATACCTATGGTATGACCAATCCGGGTGAATTTTTTGCTGTCGCATCCGAATACTTTTTTGAAAATCCAACGAAATTTCAAAAAAACCATCCAGAACTTTACACTGCACTTTCTAAAATTTTTGAGCAAAGTTAAGTGGAGATAAATAAAATTTTAGTATTTTTAAAGCAAACAGAAAATGTTTGCTTTTTTTGTTAATTACAACTGTTATGCCTAAAACTACTATTTATTCTACTATTGCATTCGCATGTCTATTATTTTGCGGCAATAATCAAGGTTTTTCTCAGGGGCGTTATGCTGTGGGAACGACCTTTACTGAAATGGCGGACCCGTCAAGGGATACGCTTTCTGATTGGTCAAATGTTAAACCTGGTGTGCACGCATCGTTTGTGTCGATCGATAAACGTTTTCCAAAATCTTTAAATCCCAACATTGCTATCCAGCCCAATAACAAGGTGGATGCCTGGAAAGGGGAGCAGGTATCTGCGCAGATACTCCTGTGGACTAGTGCAGCAGCCTCTGATGTTGTTGTTTCGACTGGTGAGTTAAAATCAACTACCGGCAAATCTATTTCCGCGGAAGCGGTACAAGCACGATTTGTTCGCTATGTGATGACGGATGAATTTGCGGAGGGATGTGGTTATCGTAAACCTGAGGACTTTAAAGCCGCACTTTCTGCAGATATGCTGGATGATCTCAAAAGCTATAATCTCGAAGCAAAGCGCGTCCGTCCAGTATGGATTACGGTAAAAGTACCTGCTGGAGCAGCGGCAGGTCAATATAAGACAGTCATTGCTGTTAAACAAAAAGGTAAGGTGATACAGAATTTGGATCTGACTGTTAATGTTCAAGATCAAGTGTTACCACCAGTTTCACAATGGTCATTCCATTTGGATCAGTGGCAACATCCATCATCCGTAGCACGTGTCAACAATGTTAAGATGTGGAGTGATGAGCATTTTGAAGCCTTAAAGCCAACAATGAAGCAACTCGCTGCTGCAGGGCAGAAAGTCATTACGGCGACGTTAAATAAGGATGCCTGGAATGTACAGACCTATGATCCCTATGCGGATATGATCACCTGGAAGAAAGCAAAAGACGGATCCTGGAGTTATAATTATGCGGTATTTGACAGGTGGGTGCAATTTATGATGGACCTTGGAATTAACAAACAGATCAATTGTTATTCATTATTGCCATGGAATAATGAAGTGCATTATTTTGATGAAGCAAAAAATGAACTGGTCAATGTTGTCGCAAAACCCGGAACGCCAGTATTTGAGGAGCTATGGACACCTTTCTTAAAGGATTTTAGTAAACATGTCAGCGCTAAAGGTTGGTTGAAAATTACCAATATCGCGATGGATGAGCGGGCACAGGAGCAAATGGATCCAGCAGTAGAACTTTTGGAACGTGTGGTACCTGAATTTGGAATTGCTTTTGCAGACAATCATAAAAGTTATAAGCGCTATCAAAAAAGTACCGATATCAGTGTTGCTGTAGGCGATCCTTTCGATCAAAATGATTTAATTGAAAGACGTAAAAAAGGGTATATTACTACATTCTATGTTTGCTGTTCAGATGAGTTTCCGAACCAGTTTACATTTTCTGATCCGGCAGAATCGACCTATATGGGATGGTACGCGCTCGCTGCAGGATTTGATGGCGCGCTACGTTGGGCCTTTAATTCCTGGGTAGCCAATCCGCTGCAGGATTCACGATTCCGTACATGGCCAGCTGGAGACACTTATATTGTTTATCCGCAAGGTCGTAGCTCGATTCGTTATGAGCGTATGTTGGAAGGTATTCAGGATTTTACCAAAGTCAATATACTGAAAGAAAAGTTGGAAAAATCTAACGATCAAACGAATTTGGCAAAACTGAATGCAAAAATTGCCAAACTAAAAAAATCTAGACGTTATGCTGCCTGGAATGATGATCTCAATGATGCTAAGGCATTTGTAACCGAATTATCCAATAAGGTCAAGTAATCAAATCTTCATAGCGTTGAAAAAACAGGCTGCTCCTCGATACGATGGGAGCAGCCTGTTTTTTTTAGGTAGCGTCTTTCTTGCAAAACGTGGCCTGCAATCGTCATCTCTGTTCTGAAAACTACGGATCGATCGGTATGTACTTTCTTCAATAGTAGAATACCCAAAACCATTGTTTCGCAATATTGTTGTTATAAAGAAGCGATAGCGTAATCAACACATCGTCGTGATATCAAAATCTTAAATCATCATATGGGTATGAAAAATGTAGCACACCAGATCGTTGGTATTTTAAAAGATGCGGGAATCAAGCGTATTTATGCCGTGACGGGAGATAGTTTGAATTTTTTTAATGAGGCAGTGCATGAGGATGGAACCATGCAATGGATACATGTCAGGCATGAAGAGGTTGGTGCATTTGCGGCGACCGCCGAAGCGGATCTGCATGGGATCGCCTGCTGTGCAGGAAGTAGTGGGCCGGGCCATGTTCACCTGATCAATGGCGTTTATGAGGCACATAAGACACGTGTTCCGATGTTAGTGATTGCTTCAACCTGCGCCACCTACGAGTTTGGTACAGACTACTTTCAAGAGACTAATCCGATTAAATTATTTGACGACTGTTCGTGTTATAATCAGATGATTACCCGGCCGGAACAGGTGCAACGTATGGTTCAGAATGCATTACAGCAGGCAATCTCAAAACGGGATGTTGCTGTTATCGGTCTGCCAGGGGATGTTTCCGAAATGGAAGCCGTCCATATGAACACTTCGGCAAAGGTATTCTTTACGCAGCCGCAGATCAGACCCTCAGAGCTTGAAATCGGGCGTTTGGCACAATATATTAATCAGGCGGATAAAGTGACTTTATTCTGTGGTGTAGGGGCCCGGAATGCGCAGAAACAAATTGTTGAACTCTCCGAGAAAATCCATGCACCTGTGGGGTATTCATTTAAAGCTAAATTGGATATTCAACGGGATAATCCCAATGAAATCGGTATGACGGGACTTTTGGGGACGGCATCGGCCTTTCAGAGTATGCACCATTCGGATCTGATCTTACTTTTGGGAACTGATTTTCCTTACAAGGATTTTATACCCACCAATAAAACGATTGTTCAGATCGATATCGAGGGCGAGAAACTCGGTCGACGGTCGATCGTAGACTATGGCTTGGTGGGGGATATTGAGCATACATTGAAAGCTGTTTTACCCTTTGTGGAGGCGAGAACTGATTCAAGTTTTCTCGAAAAACAATTGGCGGCCTACGAGAAAGTAAAAGAAGATCTGATGATCTATGTCGAAGATTCGGGCAGTGAATGTGCTATTCAACCGGAGTTTGTGGCCCATACGATTGACCAAAAGGCGAGCGATGATGCTATTTTTTTAGTAGACACGGGCATGTCCTGTGTATGGGGAGCACGTTATATCAATCAGCGACGAGATCGCAAAATGCTCGGCTCATTTAATCATGGATCTATGGCGAATGCGATGCCGATGGCGATTGGAGCAGCATTGACACATCCCGAAAGACAGATCATAGCCTTCTGTGGTGATGGCGGGCTTTCGATGTTACTGGGGGATCTGGCTACGATAAAGCAGTATAATTTGCCAATCAAACTGATTGTGTTTAATAACCGTTCACTCGGAATGGTCAAATTGGAAATGCAGGTTGCCGGTTTAAAAGATCAGGAAACTAATATGGTCAATCCAGATTTTGCGATGGTGGCACAGGCGATGGGGATTCGTGCTTTTACGGTGACGCAACCAGAAGAGGTCGACGGTATCTTGGATGAAGCATTTAGTCTAACTGACGAGCCGGTACTCATCGATATCTATACCAGCCCCAATGCCTTAGCCATGCCACCCAAAATATCATTTAGCCAAATGAAGGGAATGACCGAAAGTATGGCTAAATTGATGCTATCGGGTAACTTTGAAGAAGTATGGGACACTATTAAGTCAAATTATAAACACTTGAAATCGCTTTAATACGCGTAGTCAACTTGTATTACCATGCTAAAAAAAGCCTCTCCAATATAAAATAGTTGGGGAGGCTTTTTGTCTAGGAAAAAAATAGGGTATTCGGACTATTGATTGCATTAAGTGAATTACTGATCAACATTGGCGTTGAACGAACCAAAGGCTCTTCAATAATTCCTCTTTACAGCGTCGAAGTTTTTCTATTTTCGATTCCGAAGAAATAGAAACATTCTCTTTAACAATAATAGCCAAATCTGTTTCAATGGATAATTTAGTGAGGGATGTACACCCACTATCAAATTTCTTAAAGCTTACATCTTTCATACTAATATTGGTTAAGAATTTCTGAATTTTATAATGTACAATTTACTAATAAAAATTAGCTTTACAATAAGCTGTGAATAATTTTATTGTTACTAAATTGTTTATTTTTAATCTTTTATCGGACTGTAACTTATAAACAATATTGCTGTAATTTTTGTTTTCTGAATTCCAAAATATTAAATGTTAGTTATTTAAAACAATATCTTGTTTTGATTGCTATTGATATTAATAAAGAGGGAAGGCGGAATCTATTGTTCATAAGCTGCGATTAGCTCATCAATAAATTCCCCTTGGCGCTGATTTTTTTCAGTTGCTGCCATGTATTTAAGAAAAATTAAATATTCACATGAAAATAATCAATATTGGATTGTCACTACTGATTTTTGCTACCGCTTGTCAGCAGAAGGACAAAAAGAAAGATGACCAGGCACAAATGGGATCGGATACCACAAGCGTTGCCGCAGCAATTGCTGAAAATGGAACCTATCAATACCTCAAAAATGGTGATACAATTTCGTTAATAATTGCCATTGATGGCGATAGAGTGCATGGTGACCTCAACTACAACTGGAAAGAAAAAGACCGAAATGTTGGGCATATTGACGGTATCCTCAAAGACGGTATCTTGTTGGCAGACTATACCTTTGCTTCCGAAGGGCAGCAATCCGTTCGGCAGGTGGCTTTTAAATTCTCCAAAAACCGGGCAGTTGAAGGTTTTGGGGATATGGAAGAAAAAGGAGGGAAGATGTCTTTTGTTGCATCCGATAAATTGGCTTATGATGAAAAATTTGTCCTAGAAAAGCTGAGCCAATGAGCACCATAGCAGGAGTTTCGGGATAAATATAATCAGTCCGATTAGTAACGCTGTGATACTGCTCAGCATGACCGCTGCTGCAGCAACATCTTTGATCCTTTTGATGTTGGGATTTCTTTCTTGACAGACAAAATCAGCGAGATGTTCTAATGCCGTGTTCAACAATTCACTGACAAGAACAAAACCAATGGAAAAAATAATGGCTAGCCACTCATAAGGGCTTATTCGGAGGAGGTACGACAATACGATTGCTACAACTGCGGCAATGAGATGTATCCTGAAATTGTGTTCTTCTTGCCAAACGATTTTTAACCCGTTAAAGGCATAGCTAAAACTTCGGATTCTATCTTTCCATGAAAAGTTGCTTCGGGCCATAGTCAATCTGCTATATTTTATGTAAATATAACCTTTCCCTTCGTTTTTGACTGGCCTTAATTTTTGTTTAGGCTAGAACCCTCATTGTAGCCTGTCCTCCGTATTGTGACTTGTACTTTAACTAATGGCGATTATCGCAAATAGCTGCTGCTCTGATAGAACTTTAAGGGCAGCGGATTTTAGTCTGTATTTTTTTCATTTTTGTCGCTGATTTTTACCAAAAGTATTATTGGAAATGCGTAGTATTTTTGAGTAAATTGCTTTATGATCTACAATTTTGATAAAATAATCGACCGTAGGGGGACTGATTCGGTAAAATGGAATCAACAGGACTACGCCGATTTAATTCCACTCTGGGTTGCTGATATGGATTTCCCTGCATCCAAAGAGATTATCGACGCGTTGACCACACGTGTTCAACATGGCATTTATGGCTATGCAAAAGTGCCGGATGCTTTTTATGAAGCGGTATCGGACTGGTCTAATCGTAAACATGGTTTTCATTTGCAGCGCGAGTGGATACTTCCGGTTTTAGGTGTGGTGCCAGCTTTGTCGGCAATTGTTGCAGCATTAACAGAAACGGGGGATAAAGTACTGATCCAAGAACCTGTATACCATTGCTTTTTTTCATCGATCGAACGTAATGGCTGCGAGGTGGTTTCCAACGACCTATTGTATAAAGATGGGCAATATGTAATTGATTTTGTAGATTTTGAAACTAAGGCGAGTGATCCGAAGGTAAAGCTCTTTATCCTCTGCAGCCCACATAACCCAGCGGGTCGGGTCTGGACAAAAGCCGAGCTTGAACGCTTGGGGGAGATCTGTCTAAAGCACAATGTTCTTGTTATTTCGGATGAAATCCATTGTGATTTGGTTTTTGAAGGGCATCAGCATATTCCTTTTGGAACGATCAATCAAGCCTTTTTAGCGAATACAATCACTTGTATTGCCCCAAGCAAAACCTTTAATCTTGCAGGATTGCAAGTCGCTGCGGTCATCGTCGCCGATCCTATTTTAAATAAGAAGGTGCAGGATGCCTTTCTTGTCAATGAGATTGCGAGTATCAGTCCTTTTGCGATCACGGGTTTAATAGCCGCCTATCAACAGGGGGAGGATTGGCTGCAACAAGCGCTAGCCTATATTTATAATAATTATATTTATTTAAAAAGCTATATGGCGGAGCATCTGCCGGCTTTAAAAATTATTCCGCTTGAGGGCACCTATTTGGTTTGGGTAGATTGTACTGCATTAAATATTTCCAGCCGAAAACTAGGACAAATACTATTGAAAGAGGTCCATCTGCAGGTCAATGTCGGTGCCATGTACGGTAAGGGAAGTGATTCTTTTATCCGGTTGAATATCGCCTGTTCGAGGTCTATTTTACAAGAGGGGTTAGCGAGGTTGAAACAGGTGTTGCTGAATTTGCCAAAAGAATAACGAATTATTTAACATTATTGATTTACTCCAATATAAAAAAGCACCTGAACCAAACCGTTCAGGTGCTTTTTAATGTATAAAATGCTTTTGGTAGCGATTAGATACCCATTTCCTTTAAAATAAAATGAGCATTATCAATCTTATCAGCAACCCAAAGTACATAACGGATATCCACACCGATGGAGCGGCTATAGCTTTCGTTCCATGCAAAATCGTTGATTGTCGCATCATAGGCACGGTCAAAGTTTACACCGATCAACTCACCATTTGCATTCATGATCGGCGAACCTGAGTTGCCCCCTGTGGTGTCCATATCATACAATATATTGACAGGAACAGAGCCCAGGTCTTTCTTTAAATAGGGGCCAAAGTTCTTATTGAGATACGCCGTCTTGATTTCTTGCGGATAGTCGAAATCGGATAGACCAAGATTCCCTTTCTGAATAATACCTTCAATGGTTGTGAATGGTTTCATATAGGTAGCGTCTGCAGGAGCATAACCTTTAATATGTCCATAAGTCAAACGCAAGGTGGAGTTAGCATCAGGAATAAAGTTTTTGGCCTGAAAGATTTCCTTGACAGCGACATAGTCACCCATCAGTTTATTCAAGACACCTTCACGTCTTTTCTGCTCAGCAGCGAAGATGACAATATCATTGTCCAGCTCATTTTGAAAACTTAATAGTTTATCATCAAATTGGCTTAATGCGTTTGCATTCGCCAAAACTGTATTTAAAATATAATTTTGATCTGCCAATTTACTGCTATTGATGAGCTGTGTAGCATAGGTATTGGCTGTTTCCCCATTCAATTGGAGTTTCTGAATTGATTCAAGTTGATTTTTACCTTGGAAAGCAGCTGCATCGGCAAGCATCCTACCGAAAATACGTTGGTCTGCCTGTTTGTTGTAGCTTTCGTAAGTTTCTTGAATACTTTTTTTAAGCTGTTCGACATTATAGTCGAATAACTGTTTTGCGGCATGTGAAGAGCGCTCTTTACCCATTGCTACTTTTAAGGTATTGAGATCGCGGGCAACTTTCAGTAAGCTGGTACTGTTATAAATATTGTTGATCCAAAGCTCTTTTAAGGCATCTTGATCACTGACTTGATAGTAAGCGGCAATATCGTTTAATAGATTGCCATATTTACCTTTAAGTTCGGGTTTACTCAAGATAAATGCTGCAAGCGCCTCATCTTCCTGCTTTTTGGTTGACAGGAGATCTATGCCGCGCAAGCCTTTGAGCTTACCACGGTAGTTTTTAAGCACATTGGCGTTGCGTTTGATCCGTGTCGCCAAAGAGAGTGCAATATCCGTATTGTCTTTCCCAGCTTCCTCCATTTGTTTGTTCTGGAAATCATACAAATTGGAAACGTAAGGCAATAAATAGTCTTGTTGGTATTTGATATATTGTGCCGGACGATGTCTGAATGTCTTCCCTGGATAGCCTAGGATAAAGGTGAAATCATTTTCTTTTACACCATTTGGGTTGACTTTCAGGTGCTTTTTTGGTTGGTAGGGCACATTATCTTTTGAATAGGGAGCTGATTTTCCATCTTTACCTACATAGGCCCGAAGGAAGGAATAGTCGCCCGTATGACGTGGCCATACCCAGTTGTCAGTCTCGCCACCAAATTCACCAATATTTTGACGTGGAATATAAACAAGACGCACATCTTCGATTGTTTTGTAGCGAAATAGGACATAGCTTTTGCCAATGAACATTTCGGATACTTCAGCTTTGATCGTAGGGTCTTCTTTTTCAGCCTGTTTAACAAGTTCTTCCTGTTTTCTTTTAATGGTATTGATGCGCTCGACAGGGTCACTGATATTGGCTACGGAATTTAATATTTTAACAGATACATCTTCGTATGAATCTGTAATTCTGATCTTCAATCCTTTTGCTTCAATCTCTTGTTCCTGATTTTGCGCGACAAAGCCATTTTTGAGATAATTGTTGATGGCGGTACTGGCCAACTGAACTGCAGAAAAGGCACAGTGATGGTTGGTAATAATCAGACCACGGTTGGAGACGAATGATCCTGTACATCCACTGACTTGAACTAGGGCGTCCACTAATCCAACTTGGCCGGGATTGTAAATATCCTTCTCACTGATCTTTAATCCGGCTTTCTTTAAACCCGCTCTATTTAATTCGCTCAAGGGGTACATCCCTTCGTCTGGGTTCGCATCAGCGTATGGGATGTTCGTTGCGGATAATAATAGTGCTAGTGCAATTGTCGTATGATGTATAAACTTCATGGGATTTTTTAATATCAACTGTTATAAATCTCCAAATTTAAGAAAAGCTTTTTGATGAATTCGACTTTTCGATCAACAATTGTCATAATAGCTGGCTAATTCTCGCTTTTTGGCAAGGTATTTATTGTATAATATGATCGGGGAAGCAATGGTCGAGCCTTAAAATATTGTGTATTTGCCATCGTTTTGAAGGAGTATTCGTAATTTTGCGCTTTAAAGATTTTAACATGACCTTAATCCAATTGGAATATATCATTGCTGTTGATACCTATCGTAGTTTTGTTGCCGCAGCCGAAAAGTGTTTTGTGACACAGCCGACCTTAAGTATGCAGATCCAGAAACTGGAAGAGTCTTTGGGGGCTAAAATCTTTGACCGGAGCCGTCAGCCTGTTGTGCCTACTGAAATTGGGGAGAAGATTATACTTCAAGCAAGATCAGTACTGACAGAAAGCCGTAAGATCAATGAAATTGTACAGGACAAGAAGGGGGAAATCGAGGGGACGCTAAAAATCGGTGTTATCCCGACAATCGCGCCCTACTTATTGCCTAAGGTATTGATAACGTTTATGGAGAAGTATCCAAAATTGCAATTGCAGATCTGGGAATATACTACCGAACGTATTGTGCATGAGCTGAAGGTTGGGCTTTTGGATTGCGGTGTGCTATCGACTCCCTTAAATGATCAGGGTATACTGGAGTCTCCTCTGTTTTATGAAAATTTTGTCGCTTATATATCTGAAAATAGTCCCTTGTTTTCCAAGAAAGTGCTGAGTGGAGACGATATTGCCGATGATAAGCTCTGGTTGCTCAATGAAGGGCATTGTATGCGTGGACAGGTACTTAATATTTGTCATCATAAGCATAATCAAGATCTTTCCGGACGTTTTGAGTATAATACCGGTAGTGTTGAAACACTCAAAAGAATGGTGGATATCAATGATGGTATCACAATCTTGCCGGAGCTTTCGATTTCAGATTATGTGGATGAGCAGTTGGATAAGATCCGTTATTTCAAATCGCCGGAACCAGTCCGCGAAATATCGTTGGTCACGACACAAAATTATGTCAAACGACATGCAATTCAGGCATTGGAAAAGGAAATATTAGCGGTTGTACCCGATAAATTTAAAACAAAAAAGAAAAAGGAAGTGTTGAGCTTTCAATAAGAAGACATGGCAAATCTCAGTGTACGTTTTTTTAAGAAGATAGATCAGATCAATCAATGGCGAATGAAAAAAGTTTCGAACAGAAACTTTATTATTCTCCTGGCGTTTTTAGTTGGAATTGTTGGTGGTCTGATGGCGTCTGTATTAAAAAGACTAACGCATTTTATTGCGGCGACGATCCAGGATGATATTGATTGGAAGGTTAAATATTCGGTTTATTTGATTTTCCCGTTGATCGGGATCTTACTGAGTGTGTTTTTTGTTCGGAAATTTCTGAAAGGAAAGAAGATGGAGCACGGTATCACCCCGATTATCTATGCCATCAGCCGAAAGGGAAGCCGATTGGACCCAAGTAATATCTATTCGCAGGTCGTCACTTCGGCGATTACGGTTGGATTTGGAGGTTCCTGTGGATTGGAGGCTCCGGTGGCATTGGGGGGATCGTCGATTGGTTCCAATATTGCCCGTTTTTTTGGTCTGCAATATAAAGAAGTCACCATGCTTTTGGCCTGTGGCGCGGCAGCAGGAATTTCGGGCGCATTTAATAGCCCTTTGGCGGGAATGATCTTTGCGATTGAGATATTGCTTCCGGAATTCTCCATTCCGGTTTTTATTCCACTTTTGATTTCTTCGGCCCTGGCGTCCGTTGTATCGCGACTTTTGTACAGTGAACCGCTATTTAGTACGTTCAATTCGGATTGGCAGGTTTCTGCCTTGTTGTTTTATTTGTTATTGGCGGTATTGATTGGACTGTATACTATCTATTTTGCCCGTGTATCCAGTTCGGTAGGAAAATGGTTTGCTAAAATAAAGAATCCCTATAATAAAGTATGGGTAAGCGGAATATCCTTAGGGATTATGATTTTCGTATTTCCAGCACTTTATGGTGAAGGGTATATTACGATCCAGCAGATTCTCAATGGACAATTTAACTCAATTGTAAAAAACAGCTTGTTTTCTGATTATAAAGATATGGGATTGGTGGTGTTGGGTTATACCATTTTGACCTTATTTGGTAAATCTTTTGCTGCACTATTTACGTTGAATGGAGGCGGAAACGGCGGGGTATTTGGACCGAGTCTGGTGATGGGCGGTCTATTGGGCTTTGCCTTTTCCTATGGGGTCAATCTGACCGGAATTGCAGAGCTTAACGTCCCAAATTTTGTAGTTGCGGGTATGGCAGGCGCGCTGAGTGGTATTATGCATGCACCGTTGACTGGTATCTTCTTAATTGCAGAAGTCACAGGAGGTTATACCTTAATGGTACCCCTGATGTTGGTCTGTTCACTTTCCTATTTGATTAACCGCGCGGTATTGAAGCATTCGATCTATACAAAAGTATTAGCCGAATCAGGCGATCTCATTTCTTACGAAGATAAGGACCGCTCTGTCTTGAGCATGATGCGGATTAAGTATGTTCTGGAAACCAATTTTGTGATTTTGAGACCCGATGAAACGCCAAAAAGTAGGCAGTCGGATATTATCCACAGTAAACGTAATATCTTTCCGGTGGTGAGTTATGAAGGTAAATTTATAGGGCTTCTCTATAGCGAATTTTTATTTTCGGTGCTGTTAGGGGAGGTCGAAGGGGGAGAGACTCCATTTGAAAAATTGGCACAGAAACCAAACGATACCGTGGGGATCAACGAGAACATGGAAATTGTAATGGCCAAGATGAACAAAGATGACACTTGGATATTACCGGTACTTGGGGATGAAAATAAATATATGGGATTTGTGTCCAAGTCCAGCGTTTTTAATAAATATCGCGCATTACTTATCCGTCAGGGACATTATCTAGAGTAAACAGATCAGGATTGGTGTAAACATAATCTGGAGTAACATCATGTTCTCGGATAGATGGTTGGTGGGAAATCGTTTATTGACCAGATACTTACATGGACTTAAAGGTGGTAAAATCCATGTAAGTATAGTTTGGGCTGAATTAGCCACGCATGGCCATAATTTTTGTCACGTATTTTCCAATAATATCAAATTCAAGGTTGATTGTCGTACCTACTTCAACCTGTTGAAGATTGGTATGTTCGAGTGTATAAGGAATGATTGCGACAGAAAACCGGTCATCGCGAGAATCCACCACTGTCAGACTAATACCATTAACGGTAATGGATCCCTTTTCTACTGTAATATTCTGTTTGGAAGGATCGTATTGAAAGGTAAAAATAAAACTACCATTTTCATCGGTTTTCTGTATACAGGTTGCGGTCTGATCGACATGTCCTTGGACAATATGCCCATCAAATCTTCCACCGGCTAAGGTACAGCGTTCGATATTAACCAGGTCTCCAACTTTCAACTGTGCTAGATTCGTTTTCTGTAAGGTCTCATCAATCGCCGTTACTTTGTGCACCTGATCATCCAGCCCAACAACGGTCAGACATACACCATTGTGGCTTACGCTCTGATCTATTTTAAATTCATTGGAGATGGGGGAGCTCACATAAAAATGAATGTTGCTTTTTTCGTGTTCAATACGCTCGATTTTTCCTAAGGTTTCTATGATTCCGGTAAACATGAACTAAAATTTTTGATTCAATCAAAGTTACTAAATAATCGAAGGAAACATGGTTTTTACCAACAAAATCGACGCATGAATGACAGAATAATTTATGGTAAATATAATTCATGGAAGGGATAAATACTGTAATAGAATCTGCTTTGATATAGTATGCTAAAAAAAGAGCTTTTGAAAATAGCAAAAAGATTGTGTGTATATAGTACACTTACTATTCCTTTTGTCGTGGCTATGCCAAAACAAATTTATGGGAGTTGAAAAAAAATATTACAAAATTTTTGTTTATATCATTTGAAGCATTATCTTTGTCATAGGTTTAGGTTGATTGCCTCTTACAAAGAGGTATTTATAAAAGCTTAGCAGGTCGCCCGACCAAATGCTAAGCTTTTTTTATTTTACAATAATGTACTGTTTTACAGTTGATTATATTTTCATTCCGCCCAATCATTTCCTTTTTCCTGAATTTTCTGTTTTTTTATTGATTCGTATTTTTTAATTAAGGTATCGATGAGCTTGCTACCTTGGGTTTATTTGCCTGAAAGAATCTTCGGTAGGTTTTGATAGCTGTTGCTGCTTGTGAAAGCATGAAGCTTTTATTTTTTCTGTATCGCTATACGATATGCTGTTATCGGAACCGATTGATTTTTTTAGCTTTTGAAAATATGTAAAGCGGACATTGAGATTAGCAGAAGGTATTCGAAATTTTTGGATCTGAAGCGTTCTTTTAAAGCGAGGAGTGCCTTGGACCGCGCATAATAGACATTTGATGGGGTAGTATCTAGTATCTTGCAGATTTCTTCAGTATCTAAATCCTCCAAAAAACTCATTTTACATATTTTAGCCTGCTGTTTTGGTAGTTTATTGATTTCGGCCAGTAATAATTCTGTTAGCTCTGTTCTAAATATTTTTTTCAGAATATCGTCCTCGGGTAGGGATAAATTCTGAAGGATATCCAATTCTTCGGTCTGCATTTTAAATCGGGCCGATCTTTTCATATCGATACAGGCATTCTTTGTGGCGATATACAAAAATGCTTTGAGGCTATCGTAATTGTCCACTTTCTGTCTGTGATTCCAGAGCTTGACAAAGATATCCGACACAATTTCTTCAGCATCGGTTTTACTGCGTAGATAGGAAAAGGCAAAATAACGTAGCGCATGGCCAAAATGGTCCATGAAAAAGCACAATGCGCTTTCATTCCCCTCTTTTAATGCGTTAATATGCGACTCTAGTTGAAGCATGTTTGGTTATCAATATTTTTCTTTCATTGCCCTAAGATGGACATAATGACCGATATCGTGGCCTTTGTTGTTGTTCAATAGGATATTTACGGGCAGCCTCCCAACATAGATACTAACAACGAAGTTACATAAAAAAACTTGGGTTGTCGTGTTTTCAAACATGACAACCCAAGTTTTTTAACGGAGAATAAATGAGATCCGGAGAAATTTATTTTTTTACCAGCTTACTGTCTATGATTTCCCATTCTTTTATGTGTGCAGGACGGTGTTCAGTGCGGATAATTTCATCAAAATGACGGAGCAATTCGGGATGTTTGTTTGCAATATCCTTTTGCTCCCAGGGATCCGTTTCTAGATCATACAATTGCCATTTTGCTTTTGGATTATTTTTTAAATCCAGTTTAATTGCTTTCCATTGTCCCTCACGTATGGCTACCTGACCACCTTTTTCGGGGTATTCAAAGTAAAGGTATTGGTGTTTTTTCTGGTTCTTTTGTCCCAACCAGGTTGGCAGCAGGGACAGTCCATTGGTATTACCGGGATCCTGTTGGACCAACTGTCCAAAGGTAGCCATCAGATCATATTGTGCTGAGATGACAGCTGTCTCGGTGTTTGCTTTGATTGTTTTGGGCCAGCGGACGATCAATGGAACTTTAATTCCCCCTTCAAACACATCCATTTTTAATCCTCTAAGTGAATCGACGCTCTTAAAAAAGCGATAGTCTATGCCGCCGTTGAAACCCGTGCCATTGTCGCTGGAAAACAAGATAATGGTATTGTCGTCCAGACCCAGGGATTTAATATGTTTCATGATCAGGCCCACTTGATCATCCAGATAAGTGATCATGCCTGCATAAGTAGCTCTTGGATAAGGCGTGGCCGTGTAGCCATCCTGCCCATAGTAAGGATGGTCATGGAAAAGATCTTTATACCGATTCACATATTCCTGGGGTACCTGTAGAGAAAGATGGGGTAGGGTGTACGGAAGATAGAGGAAGAAAGGACTGTTTCGGTTCTTATCAATAAATGCCAATGCCTTTTCCGTCATAATTTCAGGGGCATATTGTTTGCCACTGAATTGTTCAAAATCTTTGGCTGTTGCTTTGGTGGAGTCGAGTGGAATATGCACAAACTTTTCTTTGTTTTGGAGTGGATATTTTTGCTCGTTTTCCCAGAGATGGCTTGGATAGTAATTGTGGGCCTGCTTTTGGTCGAGGTAACCAAAGAAGTAGTCAAATCCCTGTTTGTTTGGGCTTCCGGTTGTATTTTGCATGCCGAGTCCCCATTTTCCGATGGCCCCAGTATGATAACCTGCTTTTTTAAATAGGTGAGCCATGGTGTAGGTTCCCTCGGGTAGGGGCATTTGCCCACCTTCGAGGCTATCGGCAAACCCGCCCAATTCATAATTGCCCCGGATATAGGACTGACCACCATGTTTACCTGTTAATAACATGCAGCGCGCTGGGGCACAGACTGGTGTACTGGTATAATGGTTGATAAAACGAAGTCCCTCTTGCGCCAACTTTTGCAGATTGGGGGTTTTGATCAGCTGTTGTCCGTAAGGTTCCGTCTCGGCATAGCCCAAGTCATCCGCATAAAAAAAGATGATATTGGGCAGCTTTTTAGCTGCTTGCTTTTGTTGTGCAAAAAGCATCCCCCATCCCAGTAGGATGAGGGTAAGACCTATTCCTTTTTTCATTTTTTGCGTTCTCCTTCCAACAACTGTTTCAACTCATTCACTTTTTCAGGATATTTAGCAGCAACGTTGTTTTTTTCTCCGATATCATTTTTGAGGTCGTACAATTGATCTTCCGGAAGATTTCCTGTTTCTGTATCCGTCAATTTCATATAGGCGGTACCGTTGCTTGGCGCAATATATTTCCAGTCGTCTTTAACAATAGCCAAGGTTTGTGCATGTTGGATCATGGTGCTACGTCCTTTGGGATCTTCGCCGGTTAAGGTTTTCAATAAGGCCTTGCTATCTTTTGCTTCATCAGCTTTTAATTTTACACCTACAAGCTGCGCACTTGTTGCCAACAGATCCATTTGACTGATCAATGCATTGGATACCTTACCTTTGGCCACCCCTTGTCCGCTGACGATAAAAGGTACACGTGTCCCTCCCTCAAAGATGCTATATTTACCACCTCTGAGCGGTCCTGCGGGCTGATGTCCATTAAGCTGGGCAACAGCACCATCTACATAGCCATCATCCAATACCGGACCGTTGTCGCTACTGAAAATGATAATGGTGTTCTTGTCCATGCCGAGTAGCTGCAATTGCTGTTGAATCTGTCCGACTGTCCAATCCAATTGAAGAATAGCATCTCCACGGTAACCGAGCTTACTTTTACCTCTGAATTGTGTGGCGGGCATACGTGGTACGTGGGGTTCCGTTAAACAGAAGTAGAGGAAGAATGGCTTATCCTGATGTTGTGAAATGAAATCTTGTGCTTTATGTAGAAAGGTTGTGGAAACTTCTTCGTCTACCCAGCGTGCACGTGTGCCGCCGCTCATGTAGCCAATCCGTCCGATGCCATTGACAATAGTCTGGTTGTGCCCTTGGCCGGGAGAGGATTGCATTTTGAGTAATTCGGGATGCTCTTTGCCCGTAGGATCGTTGCCTATTTTCTTCTCATAATCGACAAGGATGGGATCGTTTGCTTCAGCGGCGACAACCCGATCATTTTCTAAGAAAACGGTCGGAACACGATCGGCCGTTGCAGGGAAGATAAATGAGTAATCAAAACCAACATCGTTAGGTCCGGGTTTGATGGCTGCATTCCAGTCTTTTTTGACCTCGCTGCCAAGTCCCATATGCCATTTACCGACAATTGCTGTAGCGTAGCCTGCATTTTTGAATACTTTGGGCAGTGTGATTTTGTCTGTTGGTACAATCAGCTTGGCATCTCCGGGCAGGATGCCTGTACCCGTCTGGCGCCATGGATAGGTACCGGTCATCAAAGCAAAGCGAGATGGCGTACAGGTTGCGGAGGTACTATGTGCATTGGTAAAGCGCGTACCGCTGTGCGCCAATTTATCCAAGTTTGGAGTTTCAATCTGTTGGGCTCCATAGCTGCTTAAATCACCAAAACCAAGATCATCCGCATAGATATAGATAACGTTCGGTTTATTCAGTTTTTGTGCTAATGAAGTCAGGGGAAGTGTCATCGCCAGACTCGAAGAAAGTAGGATCGTAAGAGATAGGGTCTTTTTCATATTGTGCAAATACGTTGATAGGGTGTCGTCTTTTTGTTGACGACACCCAATATACTATTTTAAATTTGGATTGATATCAATTTCACTTTGGGGAATTGGCCAGTGATTATCCTGGCCTGCTCTGAAGGACTTTTTGGTTACATACCAACGGCTATAACTGTCTCTGCTACTACCTGCTTTCACGCGGATATTTTTGGCATCGGGAAATGCGGCGCCATAGAAATCACCATTTAAAACATCTTTTGCTGTATCCCAACGCAAAAGATCCCAATAGCGGATACCTTCTAAGGCTAGTTCCACACGTCTTTCATTGCGTAATGCTGCCCGGACTATAGTCACGTTTGCGACAGCGATAGGAGGCATATTGACACTGCTACGTCGGCGGACTGCATTGATGGTTTTATCCAGTAGCTCAGCTGTCAGGGGATCACCATTTTCGAGTTTGGCCTCTAGGTAGCTCAATAGCACCTCGGCATAGCGAATAATAGGAAGATCTGTTCCGGAATTCTGTAAATTGCCGCTAAAATTTTCAGCGTTAAATTTACGAAGACCATAACCCGTGCGTGTTGCTTGCTTGGTGGTTGTGAGCTGGTCAATGGACAGGGTTGAGTCTGGATGCGAGATATACCGGAGATTTTTGAAACGGTCCCCGTTGCTGATGATTGTAAATCCTAATCTCGGATCCCGATTTTGGGTGATATTCTGTGAATTATATCTGGGATCAGTATAGGAAAAGGCTGTTCCATCCGTAAAGGTATAGCTCTCCACTAAGCTTCCCAAAGGACAATGGAGATGCCAGCCACCGGCTATTGCTGGAAAGTTATGTTGAAACATACCATTTCCGGCAAGGTCTACAAGGTATTGTGTGGCAAAAATGATTTCTTTGCTGGATTCATTACTGCCATCAAAAAGACTTGTATAGTTGGGGTCAATACTATTTTCATTGGCATTGATGATATTTTCGTAGGTCTTAATTGCTGCTGCGTAAGATTTTTCGGCTAATTGTAGCCGCCCCAGAAATGCATAAGCGGCTTGTTTTGTCGCGCGACCCCGTTCTGCTGCGGGTAATTTACCATAGCTTGGAAGGTCATTTGCGGCTTCCTGCAACTCGCGTTCGACAAAGGCAACCAATTCCTGCTTTTTATTTTTGATAACATGATTGGCTTCGTCAGCTGTTAATGTTTTGGTCACCAATGGGGCATCCCCCCAATACTGTGATAGGTAGAAGTATTGACAGGCGCGAATAAAACGTGCTTCAGCCTTAAAGCGGGCCAAAAGCTCAGGTGAAACAGGCGTTTTGTCCACATTCTCTAAAAAGAAATTTGCACGGGCAATCCGTTTGTAGGAGAGCGTCCAATAGTTGGACAATATACCAATATTACTGGTGAGTGTACCATCGGACAATTTATTGAATGCTGAATTATCTCCGCGTCGGTCATAGGCGTTGTCGGAGGCAAACTCTAGGTAGAGCAAACCATGGTAGGACCACCAGTCTGAGGGACTAAACTCGGCTAAACTATTCATTTGGATTTCGCCTTTGTAAAGGCCTGTGATTGCAAGTCTTGCATTAGTCTCGCTGCTCCAAAATGTGTCATTAGCAAATTTATCCAGCGGATTTGTATCCAATTGTTTTTTGCAGCTCATGGTTAGACTGGAAGCTAAAAATATACAAAGGACTAGTTTTATATTTTTATAGGTTATACGTTTCATGTTATGGTTATTGAGTTGATTTAAAAACTAAGATTTACGCCGAACGTGAAATTGCGCATAATGGGGTAGTATGCCCCACTTGAATTGATCTCCGGATCCCAACCTTTTCTATAATTGCTACTTGTAAATAGATTCTCAGCATTTGCATAGATGCGTAAACCTGACAATTTCCATTTGGAAACCAGTTGTTTTGGGATAGCATATCCCAACTGTATATTTTTTAAACGCAAGTAGCTCGCATCAAGCAGCCAATAGTCTGATAAGAGCGTATTTGGTGTTCCGGTACTTGGTAGCTGTTCGAATCGTGGGTATATGGCATTTCGATCTGGATTTGCGGTAGTCCATCGGCCATCGGCTTGCCAACGTTGAATATTGCCATTCTGAGTTAATGCAAATCCAGCATAATTATCCAATAACCCTTTCACCCCGCTTACACCCTGAAGGAGCAAACCTAGGTCAAAACCTTTGTAATTAAATCCAAGATTTATTCCATAAGTATATTTGGGAATACGGGATCCAATAACCGTTCGGTCGTAAGTTGCATCCACCTTACCATCAGGGACACCGTCGGGCCCGGAGATATCCTTATACCGGATATCTCCGGGTTGTGCGTTGGGATTAATACTTTTTTGATCTGCCCAAGATGCCACATCAGCAGCATCAACAAATAAACCGTCAGTCTGATAGCCGTAATAAGCCTGTATCGGATAGCCTATAAATAAAGAGGATCCGTTACCGATCAAGCCATTTGGCTGATTAATATTGCCGACTCCTAAATCAACGACTTTGTTTTTAACTGTCGAGAAATTAGCATTTATACTATAGGAAAATTCATTGACCTTGTTTTGGTGGCCTAACGTAAATTCCCAGCCTGTATTTCTAAGTTTTCCTGAATTCTGCAAACCCACATCAAAGCCGAGCACGTTTGATACGCTTGATCCGGGGCTAACTAAAATATCATAAGTAAATCGGTTATAGTAAGTACTACTAAAGGTCAATTTATTTTTAAATAGTGCAATTTCTAATCCAGCATCCGCGGTTCGGGTGGATTCCCAGCGCAGCGTAGCATCGACGATGTTTGTTCGTGCAACCCCAGGTGCTATGATATTGCCGATTGGGTAGTTATAACCTGTATTTAAGATATTTTGATAAGGGTAATTTCCAATGTTTTGGTTACCCAGTATACCGTATGACCCTTTTAATTTCAATTCATTTATCCACTCGAATCGGTCTTTTATAAATGACTCTTCACTGATTAGCCAACCCGCTGCTAGTGAGGGGAAAATAGCATATTTTTTACTGTTCGGGAAACGGGAGGAACCATCATATCGAATCACGCCTTCTAAGAGGTATTTTTTTGCATAATTGTACTGAACTCGGGTGAAAAGCGATTCCAATGCCCATTCTTCTGCGGTGCCTGAATTACGTTGCCCTTCTGGTGAACCAATGTTTAGCTCGGTGAGATCATTGCTCGGGAAGTTTTGGCGATAAGCAGTAAGTCCTTCATTATAACCTTGCTCAAATGAATAGCCGGCTAATATTTTAAATGAATGTTCATTGAAAGATTTACTATAGTCAGCTAATGCCTGAAATGTTTTGTAGGTCTCGTAAGGGGCGCTCTGATCCAGTGTTGATGGGCCGAGCGTAATCGAGCTGTTGATGCGCTGCGATGCACGAAACAGTTTAGAACGACCATTGGTCTGCGTATAACCACCAATTGCCGAGAGTGTCAGATCAGAAATTGGATTCCAGTCAAAGCGTGCATTACCAGAATAATCGGAGGTCCTCCCTTTATAAAATGATGCACTTTCAAGAAAAGAGACGGGTGTTCCCTTTAGATTATTTCCAGCTCCCCAGTCGCCATTGCTCATACGGATCGGAAATGTTGCGGGATAGCGGATAACCTGGGAGATAATATCTGTCATTCGCGAAAAATCAAGCGTTGCTGGTGCAGCGGGTTCGTCGGTGTCGGTCTGTATCGCCGATACCCTTGTCGTTAATTTAAGTTTATCACTCAGCTTGGAAATCAGATTGAGTCGAACATTGTATTTATTAAAGTTGTTTTTAATGACAATGCCTTTCTGATTGAGGAACCCGGCAGATAGGGTATACTGTATCTTTTCGGTTGTATTGGAAATATTCAGGTTATGTCCAGTCTGGGCTGCCTGTGATTTAAATGTACTACCAATATAATCGCTATTGGGGTAATTGTCAGGATCAGATCCGTCCTTAAATTTCTGAATTTCTTCTTCAGTATAACCACCGCCACCATTTGTGGTTTCATTGAGCAGGCTAGCATATTCCCAGGAGTTGACAAACTCGGGAAAGGCTGTTGGTTTTTGAATGCCAAAATATCCGCTATAATTAACGGCTAATTTTCCAACATTGGAGCCTGTTTTTGTGGTGACGAGGATAACACCGTTGGCAGCCCTGGCACCATAAATTGCCGCCGATGAGGCATCTTTCAAAACGGAAATAGAGGCCACATCATTGGGGTCAATATCATTGAATGAACTGGTTGGAATACCGTCTACTAAGATAAGGGCTCCAGTACCAGCTCCAAAGGAGCCTACACCCCTGATCTGTATACTATTGTTGGCCGCACCTGGTTGCCCCGAACGTTGGATCACTGTCACACCAGGCATCTGTCCCGTTAGTGCCTGCGCAAGTTGGGGAACTGTTCGTTTTGCAAGCTGCTTACCATCAATCTGCGAGACCGAACCGATCAATTCCTTCTTCTTCGTAGCGCCATAGCCCACGATCACCACCTCTTCCAAGGCATCAATCTGTTGGTTAAGTGTAACATCAAGATAGATTTGTGTATTTAAGGGAATTTCTTTCTGTTGAAATCCAATCATTTTAACAACAAGTATGGCATTGCGATCATTGACATCTAACTGAAAATTTCCACTGGCATCTGTTGTGGTCGCTTTGCTTGTTCCTTTGAGTGTGATTGTCGCCCCAGAGATTGGCTGCCCCTGGCTGTCATGGACATTTCCCTTTACGGTCCTTGTCTGCAACATAAACGCATAGTTTGTTGGGGTAATGACAGCTGAGTTATTTGCTTTTACTGCGGTGACGACAAGCATATTGTCTTTGAAACTCCAGCTAATGGGTTTGTCTTTCAATAGTACTGACATCGCTTTTTCTAAAGGCATATTCTTTACATGCCCCTCAATTTTTATTTCGGCGAGTTCCTTACCATTTAACAGAAAGGGAATACCGCTCTGCTTTTGGATGGTTCGCAGAACCTGTATAAGCGATGTTTTGTTTGCATCTATGGTAATAGATTGTGCGTATCCAGCTGCTGAGAGTTTGACAACACATGCAAGCGTAAAAAAGGCGCTAAGCTTCATTTTGGTCTTCCATTGTTTGGGTATGTCCATAGCTATAGGTTTTCTATGAACAAGAAATTTAAAATTCATAAATTTGTTGAATTAGGGATATAATCTGTTTGTAAACTGATTGAGTGAATCGGTCAAAAATGGAGATCGCTAATGTATTGGCCGATTAATGTTGGAAGCATTATTCGGCTTTTTTTTAGCGGCTCTGATTAGCTTCGTTAAGTTGGCTTTTTCATCTGTATAATTTAGTTTTTGGTTATATAATGGGTTAATTGGATACGATGAGCTTACGGACGCCATCTTCCTGGATCAATTCAAACTGGATATTACTTCTTTTTAAAATTTCCAATACTGCGGACAAACTTTTTGTCCGCTGAATTTCACCGTATAAATAGGTCTCTTTGATGTTATTTTTATAAATAATCTGGAGATCATACCATTGACCAATCGTCTGTAGGGCGGTATGGAGGTCTGTCTCATTGAAATAGAATTTATTGTCAATCCAGGCAATGTAATTGTGTGGGTCTACGCTTTTTTGTGAAAGGCGTCCCGATGACAGGGTGGCCTGTTGATTGGGTTTGAGCTGTATTTGCTGTCCATTGGCTGATAAATTGATCGAACCTTCGACAAGGGTCGTACTGCTTTTTTGTTTTGAATAGGTGTTTACATTAAATTCGGTACCTGTTACTTCAATCAATTGACCATTGGACTTTACACGGAAGGGCACTTTTTTATTTTTGGCGATTTTAAAGTAGGCTTCTCCATCCACTTCCACAAGTCTCTGGTCTTTTGCGAATTGTAGGGGGTATTTGAATGAGGTCTTTGCATTAAGAGTAACCTGAGACCCATCTGCCAGGGTAATTTGGAGTATGCTGCCAGCTGGTGTATTGACGGTCGCAATCAAATCTGTATTGGGAACTGTCGATTGAATAAGACTACCATCGGCATATTTCAAGCCGCCAGATGTGACCAATGCACCTTTTTCATTGTCCAGTTGGATTACTTTTCCGTTCGAAAGCCGTATTTCAGTATGATTATTCGGTAATTCGACATCATGTAGGACGATTCTATTGGTATTGAGGGCCGAAGGCTTCCAAATAAATTGATAGATTAAACCCGCAAGAACAACACAAAATAGAGCCGCAGCATAAAGCATAAGTCGCCTGATCCTGTTGATACGAACAGGTTTCTCTTGTGCATGGATCGTTGCCAGGGTTTTTGTTTTGAGGCGTTCAGACCAATCTGTAGCATCTGATTCCTCCAGTGAGATCCGCTGTCTCAAATCCCGTACAAGATCTTCTTTTTGCAACAGATCATCAAGATAAATGCCATGCGCAGTGGATTCGGCTAACCAGGAGGACAACGCATTTTTTTCCACAGGCGATAAATTGCCTTTTATGCATTTTACAATCAGTTGCTTGATATCTTCTGTTAGCCTCATGGTTTATAATTTTAGATAGATACGTAGCATGGAGAGGAAATCTTAGTAAAAAAATAAAAAATTTGTATTAACTGTTCGAATAGGACAGATCTTGTCTGCAAATAGTTAAATATGAGTTCTGTATCTGCGAATGTTTGTTGTCGCTTTTTAATTTTTAGGAATATTCGCACCTTTGGGAAAGATTCAAAACTCCAATGATAGAAAGATTAGTAAAATTCAGATTTCTAATGATCAAAAGTTTAATAATTGGTTTGACCCTCATTATGGGGGCATGTTCAACAGATGGCCCCAGCTACCAGCAGGAAATTTTGGATCTAAAAGATCTTGATTTTAGTAGGGATGCTGAGCTTTTCTATCAGTCAGCAACACAAAAATCTAATCATGACATTGATAGTAAAAAACAATTTGTTGAAGTCTATGACCTCGGGAACGGTTGGTCGACGTTTGAAGTGAAGAAATTTTCCAGCAAAGACATCGTTGCTAAATTTGATAAGGTGAATTTTAATCAGGTGAATGCCATCGTAGGAAAAGATCGAAAATTTAAGCTGGTCAATGCCCAGGCTGAACTTACAGGTGTTGAATTGAATAATTTGTATAAGGATCTTAATGCAGGTTTTGGTGATCCGATTAAGGTGGATTCTGTTGCTCGTTCGACCTATACACGTATGTATCGTTATACTTGGGAGGGAAAAGGACAGGTGTTTCAAGTTGTTTCAATGTTTAATCCAGCACAACCTGAGCGGCTAGAACAGATTAATGCAAGAATTCCAGACAAGGATTTAAGAATTGTCAATGAGCGGCCCAGCATGTCATTATTTATCTGTAAAAACTCCTCAATGGATGCAATCCTTGACTTGGAGCTTGTTGATGGTGACTGGGTAAAATTTAAATACTAACTAGTCCGAATTAGTTTGAAATGTTAATAGATATGGCTATTTTTAAACCTTTCATACAATTGCAGTATAGCCTTATTAGCTGCTTTTTCGTCTTGATTATAGTGTTGTTTTTTTTGTAGTTAATGGTCAGTTTAATAGGGTTTTATTAGTTTGTTTGAATATAAATACTTTAAGGGTGTTGGTGCAAAGGGAAATAGTCAAGATGCTAGAAAATGGTTTATGGAAGATGGTATGCAGTTAAGTTGGTTGTGGATTGTGTTGAATACATCTCTTTTGACAGATCGCTAACATGAAAAATTCACAGGTAATCATCGGTTACGAAAATAGTCTTTTTATAGATTTTGTTGTCGATAAAAAATATCGTTGGATTCGCCATTGTTTGTTGATCGGTGTGATTGTTGGTATTCATTTTTTGCCAAGCAAGAAGGCGGAAGTAGATCCTACGAGTAGCCTGTGGCGTCTTTTCGAGACTTTGCTGTCCATTACAATTTTGTTGAGTCTTTTTTACATCAATCATTATATCCTAATCCCTGCATTTGTACTGAGAAGTCGGTTTTTAGCATATGCGGGGAGTCTTCTTGTCGTTTATACGCTTATTTTTTTAGTGTTGATGTATTTGGAGCGGCAGGAATTGCGGTTTATCCAAAAGCCGGATCGATCCTATCTGGATTGGGAAGATTATTTGATCATCGTTATTTTATTGACCATATTTATAGCAGCAGTCAGTAGCATGAAGCTGTTTAAGGTGTGGATTGTTAACCTCATTCGATTCAAAGAATTTGAGAATAATACACTGACGATTCAATTGGAGCAGCTTAAAAGCCAAATTAATCCCCATTTTTTGTTTAATACACTCAATAATATCAATTTCTTGATTGATGAAAACCCTAAATTGGCTTCCAAGGTACTGCTTAAATTAAGTGATGTACTCAGAAATCAACTTTATCTGTCAAAGGGGGATTCGATCGAGTTAGGGAAAGAAATTGCTGTCTTAAAAAATATTCTCTTTATGGAGGACATTCGCAGGGATAAATTTGTCGTCGATTTTACTATTGACCAACAGATGGAACAACTGCATGTTCCACCATTTCTATTTATTCCTTTTGTTGAAAATGTTGTTAAACATAGTGCACATCAGGCGATGGAGGGAGGGCAGCATGTGCAGATTGCGTTTTCAATTCAGGCTGAACGCATTTGTTTTACCTGTGTTAATCCGAAGAAAAGAAAAATACAGGCTGCTGCATATGGTGGTCTCGGATTGAGTAATATCCAAAAACGATTAGAAATTTTGTATCCGAATAGCTATAATTTGCAAATTGATGATTTCGACGATAGGTATAAGGTGTTTTTAAGTATTCCGATGGGAACGTAATAAGACTATGGACAAGCTAAGTATTAAATACATTGTGATTGAAGATGAACCTTTGGCGAGAAGGGGGCTGGTAAAATTATTGAAAGGTTACGATTTTTTGGAATGCCTCGGCATGTATGGCAATACGGAAGATGCCCGTATGGTGATGGAGGATCAGCTCCTTGACTTGATTTTTTTGGATATCAATCTACCCGAAGAAAGCGGTTGGGATTTTGCTCAATTTATCCCTGCCCATATACAGATTATATTTACAACGGCTTATCCCAATTATGCATTGGAAAGCTATGAACTGAATGCGTTGGATTACTTGTTAAAACCTATTGCTGAGGATCGGTTAAAGAAGGCTTTGGATAAAGCCGTCAGCCATTTTCAACAAAAGGTTCCGGAGAAAGGTGTTGTATCGCCTACTGATCATATTTTTGTAAAGGCTGACCGTAAGCTTTTTCGGTTGGAGCTAAATGAAATTCAGTACATTGAAGCCATGAAAGATTATGTGATGATCCATACAAAAGATAAAAAATTAATGGTGGCAATGAACATAAAAACGATATTCAATCAATTGCCCAATACAGACTTTGTGCGGATCAATAAATCCTTTGTGGTCAATCTAAATAAGGTAGAGAGTGTAGACAACCATTGGGTGACAATCGCAGGCTTTGAGATGCCTTTGGGGGCAAGTTTTAAAGAGGATCTTTTGGAACGTATAAAAAAGCAAACCATTAATCGGTAAAAGGTAGACTGTAATGGGCCATTTGCCTAATTTAACAATGAGGAGATAATCCCGAACGGCTTCATCTCCTCGTTGTTACAATGTATTCAATTAATCAACCTGTATGCTTTTGGTCGAGAAGGTATGTGCACTAAAATAGCCGAGTGTTGCCGGGCTAATATTAGTAGGCGGATTACTTGGTGTCACACCCGAATTGGCCGATTGCTGCATCAGGCTATACCAGTAGTTGTACACCGTTTTATCTACACAGAGCATTTCTACACGAATATGATCACCAGGGAATATATCGACATCATCTGGACGCAATGTTAAATTGATATCATTCCCATTGTTGAAGTCGTCGTTGACCGCATAAATATCTTTCAATTGTTTGTCGTTTAGAAAAACGATAAATCTATACTGATTGATTTGATCTGCCGGATCCTTATAGAAGACTTTAATATTCCGTTTTTCCTTATCGCCAAATTTTGGTTTTTCGACAGCAATAGAGTCCAGTGAAACGATTTGCGGCATTCGCGAAGTTGCCTGATATTTATCTTGATCAACGCGTACTTCCATTGTGTATGTCTCTCCCGGGATTCCTGTCAACTGTTGCGCTTTGTATGTTCCGGCTGCGGTTTCCACAAATGTATATTCGTTCTGATTCTGATCCCTTACCAGAACCGTTGCTTCGCTTACTGCGGGGTAATTGTTGCCGCCAGAAAAGGCTGTATTTCGGCTAAGTTTTATTTCTTGTTCTGTTGTTGTGTTATTGATGACGCCTTCAATAACTAATCGACCAACTTCATCATTGACCTGAATATCGATGACTTTCTCACAGGATGAAATGAAGGTCGTTAGGATAAGTATACTGGAGATAACAATAATATGTTTCATATATAAATATTTTATGAGCTTGCTATGCTCAGTTTGTCTCTAAAAGCCTTGGTAAATACCCATTTCGTCAATGCTTGTGTTTTTTGAATAAGGGTATTTTATGTTTTTAGTAATTGGGATTAAAATTTAAAATTCCAGGTAAACGAGGGGATAGGGATACCAAAAATACTTGTTTGGACAGCCTCTGTTGCGTTGGCAACGGTTTTACTATCTCTAAATGCGATTCTGTAAGGATCCTTATGCCCATAGACATTGTAAATGCCAAATGTCCAGCTTGATTGATAACGTTTCCCCGGTTTTCCTTCAAAGGTGGCGGCAATATCCAAGCGATGTGATGCGGGCATACGATAAGCATTACGCTCCGAATAAGAGAAGGTAGTATTGCCACCGACTGTGTATTTTCCCGTTGGATAAGTGACAGCCCTTCCTGTTCCATAAACGAAATTACTGGAGAAAGTCCACTTTTCATTGAGCTTATAGATACCGACAATAGATACATCATGGGTACGGTCCTGCGTTGCAGGAAAGTATTTTCCTGCGTTGATCTCATCAAATTTGCGTTCGGTTTTAGACCAGGTATAACCCACCCAGCCATTAAAACGGCCATATTTTTTCTTCAGAAATAATTCGACACCATAGGCTCGCCCTACGCCATAAACCAGTTGGGATTCGACGTCTTGGTTGACAAGCAATTGCGCGGCATCTTTATAATCGATTTGATTTTGTAGATTTTTGTAATAGACCTCCGCGGAGAACTCATATAGATTATCTTTAAAGTTTCTGAAATAACCCGTGGAGAACTGATCAGCAATTTCGGGCTTGATATTCTTGCTGCTCATCACATAGAGATCCGTCGGACTGGCGCTTGTAGAGTTTGTCAATAGGTGAATATTTTGTGTATTTCTATTGTACGAAGCTTTGATGGACTGTTGTTCATTGAGTAGATAACTTACACTAAAGCGAGGCTCCAAATTGAGATAATGTTGTACTAGCTCTCCGGATTTGTAATGTTGTGAGCCAATGGTGTTACCCGCCGCGTCATAAGTACTAAAAGTTCCTGGACCAACCAGCAACATCGAGCTTAAGCGCAGGCCATAGGCCATATTCAGTTTGTCGTTTACCTTCCAGTCGTCACTGGCGTAGGTTGCCATTTCGTAACCAAAGCGATGTTCGACATGTTTGTCATTGAAACTGGAAATGGCTGTTGTTGTAATATCACCCGGAGCAATATCATGTCGGGTAACCTGCAATCCAAATTTTAGCGCATGGTCAGAACTTGCATAATATTGGAAATCCTGTTTAAAATTTAGATCGGTAATCTTAGACGTTGCCTTAAAGCCATCGTTGCGGTCCAAGCCTTCGATAACATAGTTAAATTTGCTATAGACAAGTGATGTGTTTGAGAATAATTTATTGCTGAAGATATGGTTGAATCGTAAAGTTCCGGTTGCATTCCCCCAGTTGGTGCCGAAAATATCCTGGAGCCCTAATACATCTTTACCAAAATATCCGGATAGATAGATCGCATTTTTATCGTTGAATCTATAGTTAACCTTCGCATTGATGTCATAAAAGTAAAGCGTACTTTTATTAATTGTTGTATCCGAGGAGGCTTTCATAAAGAGATCCATATAAGTACGACGGGCAGATAACATAAATGAGCCTTTGTCCTTAACCAGCGGACCCTCTACTTTAATGCGGGAAGCAATTAATCCAATACCACCCTGAACAGTGGTTTTCTTATTATTACCTTCATTCATTTTTACATCGAGCACCGATGACAGCCGTCCTCCATATTCAGCAGGCATACCGCCTTTATAGATACTGACATCTTTGATGGCATCTGAATTGAACGTAGAAAAGAAACCGAGTAGGTGAGTGGCATTATAGACGGTTGCTTCATCCAATAAAATTAAATTTTGATCGGCACCACCACCACGGACATAGAAACCTGTATTTCCCTCGCCAGAGGTTTTAATGCCCGGCATTAATGTGATGCTTTTTAAAATATCGCGTTCTCCCAAAACTACCGGAAGCTGATTGATCTGGTTCATATTGAGTTTTTCAACCCCCATCTGTGGCGAGGAAACATTTTTATTATTACGTCTGTTGGATGAGATGACAACCTCATCCAGTAAGGTCTGTGATCGCAGCGTGAGATTAAGGGCTTGATCTCTGTTTAATTCTATTGTGTCAATACGAGTATTGTATCCTACATAGGAGGTGGAGAGTAGATACCTTCCTTCGGGGGCAGCCATGGAATAGAAACCATAAGAATTACTGGAACTTCCAGATTGGGGAAGTTCGCGTAGTTTGACCGAAGCACCAATAAGTGTTTCTCCTGTTGATACGTCGGTGATTGTTCCAGATAATGTATAGCGTTTTTGTGCAAGGGCAGTGCTGCCAAGTGAAATAGAAAGTAATAAAATGGGTAATGATCTGAGCATATTGCGAATTTTTCACGAAAATAGGGGTTAGTGAACCGTGAAAAATTTCTTTTATAGCAACTTGGTTAGATATTATAGCAACCTATTGTTTTGGCGACTTTTTAGTGAATTGAAATTTACTTTTGGTATTCAGCTTTTTTGGTAAACGAGCTGATGTCTTTATTCTATTTTGGCTGAATAAAGTACATATTCCGTTCCGTTGAGCCCTACGTATATGTATTTATTGAAATCCCCACTAAATGCGACAATCAAGGGATACTGATGTACACGTAAGGGATTATTGTAGTATTCTTCAATCGAGGCATATTGTGCTTTGATCATGATTTCACCTGTTTCTTTATTTTTTATTCCCTGGAGTAGCGTTTGTTCATCGGAAAAGTAGGTATATGGCATTTCTGTGAATTTGGGATAATAAATCAATCGGATTCCTTCGTCGATAAATGTTTTATTTTTTTCTTTAAAGTCAGCCATGGATCGATCGTCAGGGAATGCAATTTGACCCGTTTGATCGTTCTTTATTTGTTGGAATAGGGTCGTATCGTCCACTTTATTTATCGTATGTGATGTGGAATTTTTAAAGAGCTGGATGAGTGTTTCTCCAGTTTTAAAATCTGCTGCATCATACTTATAAACCGGATCACCATTTTTGTCGATACGATAACGCTCACCATGGCGTTGAACCCACGCGTATTCAGCTGATCCATACTTTACAATTTCGGGTTTGTTGACATGGAAAATCTGGAAATTAAAATCTTCTTCAAATAGTTCAGCCTTTTCATACACCGGTGACAATTTTATGTCAAGAACACTATCACAATAGCCATATAGACTATCGTTCACCAACACCGGGATTAATTCGGGGTAGGATAAGCTTTTGGTTATAGGGTTCGTCTGCGCATAAGTAAAGATACTTAGCAGTGAAAAAAGAAATATGAAAATGGAACGCATCTAGTTGTATTTTTTCTAATATATCAAAAATACGGCAATATTGATCCATTTAATATCCATGAAATCAGGGGTTTTTGTAGTGGATGCCAGGTCCTTTCATCACCCGATGAGCGATCAAAGGACTTGTTTTGCATTGTTTAAATCTAAACTGTATTTATCATTAAAACTAAATGGTTAGTTAGATGCATACTTCTACAATTTTAAAGTTTGTTGAAAAATCCATTGACATTATTGGTTTTCTAGATAATCGCAAAATGTATAAAATTTATTTTTCTTAAATAGCTGATATTTAGATTGTTGTTTGTTTTTTAAGGGGTGTTTTTGAGGTTTAATATATTTTCTTTTAAGTAAATATAGTGTAGTTTTTATTGAAAATATAGTTGTTAGCTGAAAAAACATAATGTATAAAATACACGATAACGTTGTAGTAAATTATGCAAACGATTGTGTTTGTTGAACGATAATTTGGGGTGATTTTTTTATGTAAAATTGTTGGCAAGTGATAGTACTAACCAATATCAAGAGAAGAAACTATCTATAATCCTAAATAATAAAGTTCAATTCTAAATGAGACAGTTTTACATGATCAATTTAGCGTTCTTTATGCTACTTTTTGAGTCTTCGGCAGTGAAAGCTGGTGATCCCGGTCTGACGCCAGGTTCAAAAATAGCTAAAGAAAGGGCCGGTAGGGCTCGAATGAAGAGTAAATCCAATGTCGATTCTTTGACAGCAAAAAGTAAGTTCTCCACGATACCTGTGTTGGGATCCGATACAATCTCAGTCGTGGAATTATCGAAATACCCCCTCGTTACTTTGGAGCAGATACTGAAGGGCAATATTTCTGGTGTGTATGTGCAGGAACCTTCGGCAGAACCAGGCACAGTGCAACAAAATATGTTGGTTCACGGAATTACAAGACCTGTTTTTACAGCAAGAAATTTTAAGGAAAACCGTCCACTAATTGTTGTTAACGGTATTCAGATCATAGATGAAACCAATCTTATCTATAACATACAAAACGAGGAAACACAACCTATCGGGGCTGCGACTAATATTCTATCTCTTTTTGACCTCGATAATATTGCGTCTATCGAAGTATTAAAAGATGCCGGGCAGATTGCTAAATATGGACCAAGAGCTGTAAACGGTGTTGTGTATGTCACAACGAAAACTGCACAAGCCGGAGATAAAAAAATCTCCATTAATGGCTATTCTGGATTTGCTGTTCCGAACAACATCACTACAGTCAATGCCGAATTCGAAAGGGATTTTAGACAAACATTTTACGATAAATACGCAGGTGCCGAACAGATTGCGGCCTATCCGAGTTATCTGAGTGATTCTTCGAACACCAATTATTACGGTCCGTCAAACTGGGTAGATCAATATTATAAACTCACACCCTTGTATTCGATCAATGGTGCTCTGATGGGCGGAACTAACCGTTCGAATTTCCGATTTTTTGCGAATCATACACAAAATGCCTCTGGGGCAGATGATACCAAGTTTAATAGAACCTATGGTGGATTCAGTATCAATATGTTGCCTACGACTTGGTTCAAAGTCAGTGGTAATATCCAGATCGGTCGCTTGGCGCGGGACAGAAATCGATCATTGACCGAAAGGTATACAGAGACCAAGTATACGCCGGATTTATCTACACCTTTGGCGCCGAACAAAAGTCTGTATAATCTCTATCTGCGAAATTTTGACAAATTGACACTGGATAACAACTATAATACCAGTGTCCTGGCTTCGTTGGGACTAGATATCAACATCATGCCAGGCCTTGACGTTACTTCCAGGATAGCATTGGATTATAATGAAAACCGTAGGGACGTATTTTGGCCTTCAACATTGATGGAAGGAAACAATTATACATCTAATTATCTGGGATATAATGAGCGTTTGAGTTTTGACAATAATATAAGTTATGTCAAGGAACTGAATACGGGAAAGTTATTGTTCGAAGCTGGGCTTCAAATACAGGCAGATCGACAAAAATACAATTATCTCCAAGCCTATCGAGGACCTAATGATTATATCAAGATCAATAAAGTAGAGGGCGATAAGAATAAGGCTAACTATCTTGTTTCCATCGGTTTTATTCCTTATATCTATGGCGACAAGACCATTCATCATCTGATCAATACGTATTTCAGAACGACTTACGAATGGAATGGTCTAAAACTTTCAGGATTGATACGCCGGGATGGTTCCTCTTGGCAACAATTATCCGAGCGTTGGTATACTTCGTATGCTGTGAACGGTGAGTATGATCTGAGTTCCAAAATCGAAAACGATAAAATAGATATCCTAAAATTCAGGGGCTCCTACGGCCATATCGGTAATTTGCCCAATTCAGATACAGAGGCAGCAGGCCCACAATATTCCTCACAATTGAGCTGGGATAAAAATACTGGAATCATGTCTTACAATGGTGTTGGAACAGTCTCACGCCCTTATTCTTATGGCTGGGTTGGCTATGATGTGCCTTGGTCATTTACAGATATGTATAATATAGGGGTCAGTCTTTCAATGGCTAAGCAATTTGGTTTGCATGTGGATTTTTACAATAAAACTACTAAAAATATGCTCCTGCCAGTCCCTACCGTGGCTGAATCAGGATATAAGTTTGAATATGCAAGTGGTATGGATGTCCAAAATAGGGGTGT
>PJTS01000235.1_pt1 | contig 48922 bp, 46 predicted proteins | sample 1512251 | NCBI WGS metagenome assembly PJTS01 (sample SAMN08177686, study PRJNA422409) | Soil metagenome, whole genome shotgun sequencing project. | isolation source: Soil (2) enriched on wood chips: alkali lignin treatment | place: USA: Madison | collected 2015-01-15 | reverse complement strand
TCTCGTTTTTCGCTCACCTGCCTAGGTGGTGGAACTGGTAGACACGCAGGACTTAAAATCCTGTTCCCGTTAAGGGAGTGCGGGTTCGATTCCCGCCCTAGGTACAAGAAAGCTCATCAGTCGATGGGCTTTTCTTGTTTATAATAGCAGGTAAAGCAAAAAGCCATAAAGCAAACTCAAAAGTATCAGCTGCAACATCCCGATCCGATAGCGAAATAATAGAAAAACTGAAACAGCAACCCATAGCAATGCTTTCCAATCCAACTCCGCCACCGCGAATACCTTCGGAAACAAAATACCCTGCCCCAAATAACAAGCTAAATTAACAATCACCCCCACCACTGAGGCCGTGACCAAAGAAAGTACGTACTGGATAGCCGTATTCTTTTGAGACTGCTCAATCAAGGGAGCCCCAACAAAGATCAATGCGAAATTTGGCAAAAAAGTAAAATAAGCGGTAGCCGCCAGACCTACCGCAGCCATGACATAGGAATGGTCGAAATGGTTGAACCCAGCCATAAACCCCACATAAGCCAACACAATTACCAACGGACCTGGTGTCGTCTCGGCCAAAGCAAAACCATCTATCATTTGCGTTTTTGTCAACCAAAAAAATTTTTCCGTAACCAGGCCTGCGATATAGGGAATAACAGTATATGACCCTCCAATAGTAAAGTAAGCCGATTTCGTAAACAAAAAAGAGAGTTCTTTCCAAAATGCAGCATCTGGCATAAATAAATACAAGAAAATAAACGGCCCCAACCACAACAGGAAAAATGCAGATAATTGAATACCAATCTTACGCACAGAAATTGGTGGCACTTCCTCTAACGAATTAATAGGATAACATTCTTCGACATCTTCCGCTTCTTCCTTTTCAGCTATAACGGTGGCTTTTTTGGTGTTTAGGAAATAAAGAATGAAGCCCCCAATGATAACCCCAAGAATAATCCAGGGCATAGGTATTTTAACAAAATAAGAAAGTAAAAATGCCACCAGAGCTACGATATAATGCCATGCACTCAATAATGATTTTTGCCCCACTTTATAGGTTGCAAACAGTATAATCGCTAGAACCGCGGGCTTTAAACCCGAAAATAACGCAGAAAGAATTGTAGAATTGCCAAAGTAGACGTACACCAGACTAAGTCCAAATATGATAAACAAAGAAGGTAAAATAAAGAACAAGCCCGCTAATATCCCACCTTTCAGACCATGCAATTTCCAGCCAAGATAAATGGTCAGTTGATGCGCTTCAGGTCCGGGTAGTAGCATGCAGGCGTTAAGCGCCTGAAAGAACTTCTTATTGCTTACCCACTTTTTCTTGTCCACCAAGAAATCATGCATGAGGGTAATATGCCCTGTTGTTCCACCAAAACTTATCCAGCCCAGAATAAACCAAAACCGGAGTGCCTCCCGAAAATTAGGAGGGCGCAATTCATTTCTTTCAACGGATATCTTTTCTTCCAAGATTGTCTAAAAATTTATATTATGATCAGCGTGATTATACTGGTGGAGACAGGAGCTAACTACTTGAAGCATTTTAAAAAGAATGCTTAACACCTCTGATAAAGGCATAAAAAAAGCGATATATTCATAAAATATCTCGCTTTTTTGTTCAGGAAAAAGTCCTGATAATTTTATTTTTTATCTAGGATAGTCACTTCTACCCTTCTATTTTTCTGACGTCCATCCGGTGTTTTATTATCGCCCACAGGATTTGACTGACCAAAACCTTTAGCAGTAATACGCGACTCCTGTACACCTGAATCTACCAGGAATTTCTTTACTGATGCAGCACGTTTATCCGAAAGCCATTGATTATATTCGACAGTACCAGTCGCATCAGTATAACCATCAACTTTAATTTTATTATTGTTCTCGTTCAAAATTACGGCGAGCTTACTTACTTCAGTCTTCGCTTTGTCAGACAGATAGGAAGAATTTGTCGGGAACAATAGATCGGATGAAATACTGAATTTAATTCCCTCATCAGTCCTTTTCGCATCATTAAAATCCTTTTTCACATTTTTCAAACCATCATCAGTTCCATCTTTTGTGACAACAGCCCCAGGATTAACTACAATAGCCTGTTGTTTACAAGAAAATAATGATAAACTTGCGCATACGGCCAATAGTCCCAAATTAATTTTTCTAAGCATCGTTTTTAACGTATTTATTGTCGATTTAAGCAGGGTAAATATAAGGAAAAAACTCCAAAAAGGCACTCCTTTTCCGTCTACCGGATCGTAACAAATCTATTTCTTCACATAAACAGTATCCAATGTCTTTTTAATCTCTGGAATCCGTTCATACAACTTCCAGATCATCCCTGAATTGGCATTTTCGATCATTATGGCTATTGTAGCCTGATTCCTTGCCCGATAGCTTTCAGAAACATCATTGTTTTTCAGGTCGATCCATGCTCTGAATCCATATTGTGTAAACAGCACATCAGCATATTCCTCGTAAAATTTACGCATGGCTTTCATACCTATCTCCCTTTCAAATGGATAGGAAGCAATTGAAATTGCAGGATTGACAAAATACCCCTGATAAGCATTATCCGTGTGTTCAACACCCCAGATATCCGTAAATCTCGTCCCGATATTCAATTCATTATCTCTCCGTTTATAGGCTAGTATATAATCTGACAGATACTTTTTATAATCCACAAAATTATCCACTTTTCCTTTCGGATCCATGATTAAAAATGGTCGATAAACAGACATCAGTGACTCCGTCAGATTCCCTCCTGCAATACTTTTAGCGAAGATAACCTTATCATCCGAATAGATTGAGGCAGGTGCATTCCAAATACTACCGATCAGTGGATTGTTGCTTATAGACTGTGCAAGTGAGTCATTTAATTTTGTTTTTATCTCTGGAGCCAGCGTATTTAACTCATCGGTAAAATCCATTGCATCCCCATGTTTGGTTGCAAATCCATTCATGTAAGCTGAAGCGGCTAAAGGATGTGTAGGAGAAGACATCGCCAGCAGATAAGTACTTAGACTCTCATTAAATCCACCTAATGGACGTGACCTTGCTGTACTATCTATAGGCGACCACTTGTTCCAGAGAACATCGGTATTATTTGGATCTGTAAAATAACGCCAATTTATTCTTTCCCATAATGTGGTAATTGATTTACGTAAGGATTGCTCTTCCGGATCCTCCTTCGCGAAGTATTCACGGGCGATTAACAATGACTCCATTAAATGGGAAGTTCCTCTTATATCATAGGTAGGCACAGAATCCCGATAGAAGGGCACGCCTGATCTCCCATCGTAAAAGGCAGTAAAAACACCCTGATGATTTTGTGCTGCCCCTAGGAATTTCACCATACGTGTCATCCGCGATAATAGAGCCTGTCTGGATATCAATTGATTTTCAGCAGCAACAAGTAGGCCCAAAATGGCATAACCTGTTTCATTCGTTGAAACAACTGCCTGCCGATTTCCACGATCAGGGAGGTACATACCACTATTTACATCATAATTATCAATAAAATAGTTGACATGCGCGTTCCGAATAAAATTTAGCATCTCAGCATCGGTCCCTTTTTTGGTCTGTATTTCTTTTACATCGGAAAACGGGGACTCCACATAGTTGTAGTCAACCCATGCTATTTTATAATAATAGTTTTTATTATACTCATTCACCCGATCGAGACACTTCTGCACATAGATCGGCAAGATTGCAATTGGTTGAAAATTAAGCTTATCCTCGGATCTATAAATTTTCACGTAGCGGATACTGGGAGTTAAGGGCAGCTGCCACACCAGTTCAACTTGCTTGTCTACAGAACCTATTTTAGATAAAATAGCTGCCGATGACAGTTTCACTTTTGGATAATTTCTTGGCAGAAATTCTATTTGATCAATAAAAAGTTGATGGGTAGTTCCACTGGTTCCATTTTGTTCCAATAGTAACGAGGAAACGGCTTTTCCGATGGTAATCCCTTCAAATTTCGATACAGGAATAGAAACATTGAGCCAAGTATCATAGGCAAAGTCTTCGATATAATGGGTAATATCCAGGGCATTACTGCGTACATCGTTTTGTTGCAGGGCAACTTTAGGCAACTGTCCTTTTTCGGTGTTACTTTGGATAAACAATTTAAAGGTTAAATGATCATCCTTAGCGATCATATACTGAAATTTTTGCTTATCATTTAATATACTGGCCTCCCATTTACCATTGGGGGATGAAACGTAACGTAGCGAAAGCGAGTTCCCTGGAGTAAAAAACAGGCTATCCGAAACAGGAAGACTATGATTCACATTTTGTACCCAAGACTCTCCAGTGTAATGCGCCATGCTTTTTGCATAGCTTCCATTGATTATACTATTATCAAATAGAACCTCCGGATAGCTCTCCGATCTGGCAAGTATGGGCGAAATCAATAGAAAAAGAAAGTAAAAGTATTTTTTCAGCATAAGTCAACATTTTTCACAGGCTTACAATCAAAAATTAAGCCACCACCGAGATTATAACGCAAATGTAACAAAGGATTTCCAATGATATTGTACGCTCAAATTTTAATTTCGGAAAAAATGCGCTAAATTAGCCCCCTGAATATTTTCATAAAATAGATATATGAAAACCACGTTTGATTTTGAAAAGCCAATTGCAGATTTGCAATTGCAGATTGAAAAGGTAACACAAGTTGCCGAAAAAACCCAAGTTGATATGAGCGCAACCGTTCGTGAACTTGAGGAAAAACTTGCTTCTACGGAAAAAGAAATATACAGCAATTTAACTGGATGGCAGAATGTTCAAATGTCCCGTCATCAGGATCGTCCACAGACCTATGATTATATCGAAGCTATCTGCGATGAATTTATTGAATTGCACGGTGATCGCACGGTAAAAGATGACAAGGCAATTGTAGGTGGAATGGCCTCAATCGATGGTAATCCTGTTATGATCATTGGTCATCAAAAAGGTAAAAATACCAAAGAACGTCAATATCATAATTTTGGCATGGCCAATCCCGAAGGTTACCGTAAAGCATTGCGCTTGATGAAAATGGCTGAAAAATTCAATAAGCCTGTGATCACTTTGATCGACACGATGGGAGCTTATCCTGGTTTGGAAGCGGAAGAGCGTGGACAAGGTGAAGCCATTGCGCGCAACCTCATGGAGATGGCCGTACTTAAAGTGCCTATCATCTGCGTCGTTATCGGTGAAGGTGCATCCGGAGGAGCCTTGGGTATTGGAGTAGGTAATCGTGTGTATATGATGGAACATACGTGGTATTCTGTTATTTCACCAGAATCTTGCTCATCCATCTTATGGAGAAGCTGGGATCACAAGGAGAAAGCAGCCGAAGCATTGAAACTAACTTCCAGTGATATGTTAAGCAATGGTCTGATAGACGGTATCATTCCTGAGCCATTAGGCGGTGCTCATCAAGATCCGGCAAAAGCAGCCGCTAATCTTAAAGAACAATTATTGAAAGATCTAGCTGAATTAACAGCAAAAGACAGCGATACATTGATCAAAGAACGAATTGACAAATTCAGCAATATGGGCGTTGTGACAGAATAATGTTACTCCCCTATTCCTCAAAATATAAAAAAGTCGGCACCAATTGCCGACTTTTTCATTTTAACAAGCTATTGGTTTCAGAAAAGCCGAAAAAGGTGTACCCAAAATCGCTCGATTTACGATCAAATTCCATTGACCTCAAATAGGAATCCGCATCGTCGAGAAAAATAAATACGTAATTTATAAACGGTTATAAAATATATCAATAAAAAAGACAAAAACTCTTTGACACAATCATATATTTTTATACCTTTGCATCACTTTCAAAAACAGAAAGGATTCCGTAGCTCAGCTGGTAGAGCAATACACTTTTAATGTATGGGTCCTGGGTTCGAATCCCAGCGGGATCACAAAAGAAAAGCTAATCGCAAGATTAGCTTTTTTTGTTTAAGCAGGATCCCCGCCCTGATGAACTGTTTTTAATCATGCGTTAGCACAACCTCCAAAAATTTCACTGCCTCTCCCCCAACAATATTTTTTGCACGAAGTTCCACGGATTGCTTTCCTAATGGCAAGTCTATTTGTCCAAGCCCAAGCGAATTTCCTCGTCCACTTGTTGGAGATGACGGATCAATTGAAAAATCAAATACTTTCCCGCCTATTTTTAAGACCATATCCCCGCCAGTATTTCCAACATCCTTGACATAGCGTACCGAAACATTAAATCGTGCTGGTTCCAACACATTGATGTTCCATCCGAGATATTGATTCCTATTTTTCCATCCGGATACATAATAACGGTCTCTTTTGCCATCTCCAAATTTCATCGGATCCCCATAGTGTTTCGCATAGAAAGACAGTAAACGATTTTCAGTGACCTGTGCATCCACATAAATCAGATCATTGGATTCAGGCGCAGCTATATCCTGTTTTAACTGAACAATAATAACTTTATCTGCCGGGTCAGCAGTTATTTGATCTAAAGGGATATGAAGCCCCACAGCATCTGAATTATACCCTTTGATGCTCTTCTTTGAAGACAATAATGAGATGGATCTGACACCGGCTGTAAGACCTCCTACAGTCAATTGCTCTCCTTTTGGCCGATTAAAGACATGCAGATACAATGTATTCTTTCTTTTTGTGATCACCCCCCATTGTTGACGAGGTAAAGGAGAAGGTTCCACATCGATGACACTTTCCTTATTCTTCGCCATCCATGCAGCAATTCCTTCCAAAATAGCCACATCCGGTTCATCAAAACTACCATCGCCTTTGGGACCAATATTTAATAAAATATTCCCACCCATAGCCTTAGCTTTCGCCAACAACTGGATAAAATGGGCGGTTGGTTTATGAGTCATATCTGTTGACGAATAGCCATATGAATCATTGGTTGTTGGGATAGCCTCCCAATAAGCCCCATTAGAAACAGGATAGAACTCTTCTGGCCGATCAGCGGTATTTAAATAATCACCATAATTCCTACCCTCTGTACGCGCTAATCGCCCGTTAACAACAATCCTAGGATCAGCATCCCGAATTGCTTTCAGAATCCTTAAATTTTCCGACAAAGGCAGCTTATGTGGCGTATCAAACCACAGTAAATCGGGCTGATATCTATGGATCAGTTCCTGTATTTGTGGAATTGCTTTTTCATCTACATAACGTTTTGCTTTGGGCAACCACTCTGGATGGTTGTCAAACCAGTTTGCTCCACCCAAAAGCTTATCTCCGCCCGGGTTTTTATAATCCCAGTCATTCCCCGGCGCATTGGGATCTTCCCAATCGAACGCATGGGAATAGTAAAATCCAAACAACAAGCCATGCTTATGGCACGCCTTCGCAAGTTCCGCCATTGGATCTCGTTTGAAAGCAGTGCTCTTGGTAGAATAAGCGCTGGCATACTGCGACGGGTACATTGCAAAACCATCATGATGTTTAGCCGTGATGATAAAGTATTTCATACCCGCATTTTTAGCTAAGATCACCCATTCTTCTGCATTAAATTTTTCAGGATTAAATCTTGCGGCCGAATCCAGGTATTCCTGACGGGGGATTTGCATGACACGCATGAGATGCTCAGCATATCCACCTCCTTTCTTCCCCTTCCAGATATTACCATATTGTGAATAAATGCCCCAGTGGACAAACATTCCAAAAGAGGCCTCTTTCCATTTTTTGATACGCTGCTCCTGTCCCACTACAGATTCTTTCCACCAGCCTGCTTCGGCAGCGGATATTGCGTTTCTATCCCTCGTGCTCGGGTCATTAAACATATCTGCGGCTTCATTCCCCTTATTTACATTCTGAACCTGCCCCATCACCATCGTTACAGCGGTTGAAAGCATTAGAATAAGGCAATACCTGATTTTTATCATAAGTTTCGATATTATAATTGTCTCCAATAGCTGAACTAATGCTTTGAGAAAGACAATAGTTCAACAGATAAATTTATATTACCTTCAAAAATAACTCAAAAAGCTAAAGATAAGGTGCAATTTTTGTTCATTTTAGAGGAGTAACAACCAAAGTCAGAAAAAAATAAAACCTATCCGCATCTGTACTGTTTATTTTATACTATAAACTTAAGGAGTCATGAGCAATCCCTCAGATTATTGGCATGTTCAAATAGGATCTACGGCCAATACCAGTGAAATCTTTATCGAAGTTACCAAAGACGGTCCGTATATTTTACACGGGCAGGTACCCTTTCATTTGCAATATATTATTCCAGATCGACAGGGCGTCTCCAGATCCTATGAAAACGGCGAATCTTTTAAACTTGAAAAAGACACCTATTTATGTCGCTGTGGGCTGTCTAAAGATAAGCCCTTTTGTGACAACTCTCATGAGCAGGCTAGGTCTTTTGGTGTCGACTTGACCGATACAGCGACACTACATGATTCGCTCCAAACAGCGGAAATTATTGAAGGGCCTGTATTTTCCCTCAGCGACGATGAAAAACTATGCGCATATGCACGTTTCTGTGACCAAGGGAGAAGAATTTGGAATGAGATATCCTATAGCGATGAAAACTCTTTAGAAGGCGCCATAAATATGGCCCATTACTGTCCCAGTGGCAGACTGCTTGTATGGAATCAGGAAAATGCTCCCATCGAAGAAAATACCATAGCCGAGATCGGTCTCATTGAAGATGTATTGAATCAGTGCAGTGGGCCTATCGCTCTTTGGGGCGGAATTCCTGTAAAAAGCAGCAACGGCAGGTACTATGAAGTCCGAAACCGCCAGACCCTTTGTCGTTGTGGGCAATCATCGAACAAACCATTTTGCGATGGCACACATGCCTCAATGGAATTTCAGGATGGACTCAGTAAGTACACACAAAAATAGCAGATACAAGTTATCGGTATTTATACAATATTTGTTTAAAATTCAGAACATGGAAAAGTTAACCGCAAAAGCAAGTATTCAGATCCAAAAACCCATCAATGAAGTTTTTGAAGCCATCGTTGATCCCAACAAAATGAATCACTATTTTATTAAATCCTCAACAGGCCGTCTGGAGACCGGAAAAACTGTTGAATGGAATTTCCCTGAGTTCCCCGACAGTTTTCCTGTAACCGGAAAAACAATCCGTCCAGACGACTATATTTCCTTTGATTGGAGTGGCGGATTAGCAAATCAACTGGTTGAAATCAGCTTATCTTCCTTCGGCGAGGGGTCCACTGTTGTCAAAATTACAGAACATGAAATGAACAACGATGAGGAAGGCATTTTGATTATGATGCGTCAGACCGAAGGGTGGGCAAATTTTCTAGCCTGCATGAAGGCCTACCTTGAATATAATATCAATCTTCGGAAGGGTGCTTTTGATTTTATGTTTTAACAGAAATAAAAAATGGCGGTAAATAAAACCTCTTATATCGAAAAGAGTGTCGATGATTTTATTCAGGATATACCTGATGTACAAAAGCGGGACGACAGCATCCAATTGGTACAATTGATGCAATCTGTCTCAAACGAAGCCCCGAAGATGTTTGGCGAATCCATCATTGGCTTTGGACAGTATTACTATAAATATGCCAGCGGGCATGAAGGGTCTGCACCCTTAATCGGGTTCAGCCCCCGCAAAGCTGCCATTTCACTTTATGTATATACCGGACTTGAAGAACATCGGCCACTAGTGGAACAACTGGGCAAATATAAAATAGGTAAAGCCTGCATTTACATTAAAAAACTGAGTGACATCAATACGGAACATCTGACCACATTAATGCAAGAGACCATCCAATTTATAACTACCAAATACAGCAGGATCAAGAATTAGACACAAGATTATGACAAGTAGCGTTTCAACAATTGACGAGTATATTGACCAATTCGAAGGGGACAAGAAGACCTATCTCAATCAAGTACGGCAGCTGATTGCTGAAGTAGTCCCAGCTGAAGCCACAGAAACCATTTCTTATCAGATGCCTGCTTTCCGATTTAATGGCAATCTGATCCATTTTGCAATGAATAAACAGCATCTCGGCCTATACCCTGGACCTGATGCCATCACGCATTTCGCGGCAGAACTTAAAGATTTTAAAACATCAAAAGGAGCAATACAGATTCCGATTGACCAACCCTTACCAGAAAAAATCATTCGTGATATTGTCGCCTTTAATATCGAAAAACTTAAGGATAAACAAGGCCCTAACTGGCATAAAAGCAGAGGAAATTGGCTAGAAGCTGAAGAACTGATGCAACAGATTATGCTAAAAACCACACTGAAAAAAGAATTCAAATGGGGCAGTGACATCTATACACACAAAGGGAAAAATGTTATCGGATGGGGTGGTTTCAAAAACTTCTTTTCCCTATGGTTCTATAATGGTGTATTTTTAGAAGATAAGGAAAATGTCTTGATCAGCGCCTCCGAAGGTAAAACCAAAGCACTTCGACAATGGCGTTTTCAGCATGTCAGCGAAATGGATAGCACCAAAATCGAGGCTTATATCCAAGAATCTATTCGAACAATTGACGAGGGAAAAGAAATTAAACCCACCAAAAGCGAAGCAATACCTCCTTCTGGAATTCTTTTGGAAGCACTCCATTCAGATCAGGTATTTCATGATCACTTCAGGGCCCTGACACCAGGAAAACAAAAAGAATATATTCAGTATATCGACGAAGCGAAACAGGAAAAAACCAAATTATCCCGTCTGGATAAAATCAAACCACTGATTACTGCAAATAAAGGATTACACGATAAATATAAATAAGTGAATTTTAAACTAAAAATCGACGCTCATGGAAAATTCAATTATACCGTCCCTATGGTTTGATCAGAATGCGAAGGAAGCTTTTGATTTATACTGCCAGACTTTTCCAAACAGTCATATCGAAAGTAACTCCCCGATCGTTGTCGAGGCACTGCTTAATGGCGTAAAATTTATCGGCATCAATGGAGGGCCGATGTTTAAGCCAAATCCATCCATATCATTTATGGTGATCTGTGAATCAGCCGAAGAGATTGATCGCATCTGGAAGACATTATCAGTAGACGGAAACGTACTGATGCCACTAAACAGCTATCCCTGGAGTGCTTATTATGGCTGGGTAGCGGACAAATACGGTGTAAACTGGCAGTTATACCAAGGCAACGTAAGTGACACAAACCAACAAGCAATCGTCCCTACGCTAATGTATTGCGGGCCTCAGCAAGGTAAATGCGAAACAGCAGTTCAGTTCTATGAAGAACTATTCAAAGATTTTCACAGCAACGGTATTTTACGTTATCCGGAAGGCAATTATAAAGGGGAAATCCAGCACACTCAATTTCTTGTCAATGGATTTACCTTAATGGCCATGGATAGCGGAGTCGCTCAAAACTTTACGTTTAGTGAAGGTATTTCCCTCACCATCCTCTGCCAGGATCAAGCTGAAATTGACTATTACTGGAATCGCATTACACAGCAGGGACAAGAGAGCATGTGTGGATGGTGTAAAGATGAATTCGGCGTGAGTTGGCAAATTGTACCAACGCAAATTGCCACATATCTTCAAAATCCAGGAGCTGGAGAAGCCTTAATGAAGATGAAAAAAATCATTATCAAAGACTTGATCGGATAATTTTATTGAAGACAACAGCATTCCACGGTATAGATTGGGATAGATAAAAAACGGGAGCATCCAAAAAGGTTGGATACTCCCGTTTTTCATTAATATCATTCGTCTACAATCTCCTTTTAGAAATTCAATTTCAGGAGAGTTCAGTTTTAATTTTTGAACAGTTCTGGTTATGCGTTTACCTGCAACGCCACTGCATATAATTTCATCTGTTTGATCATCGACAATAAACCATTGGCCCGTGTTGGCGACAAGTGTTCTTTTAAACCGATTTCATCAACGAAATACAGGTCTGCATCGACAATCTCTTTTGCAGTATGTCCCGACAGCACTTTGACCATCAGACTGACCAAACCTTTAGTGATAATCGCGTCGCTATCTGCTGTAAAAAACACCTTTCCATCTTTCACTTCCGGATACAACCATACCTTAGACTGACAGCCCTTGATAATATATTCTTCTGTCTTGTATTGCTCATCAATTAAAGGAACTTCCTTGCCCAATTGGATGATATACTCATATTTTTCCATCCAATCTGTAAAGAAAGCAAAATCTTCAACTAATTCGTTTTGTATTTCATTAATTGTCATAATCGTTTTTATTACACTAACATATTGACCGCGCGTTGAATACCCGCCACCAAGATATCTATTTCTTCTTTTGTGTTATAAAGTGCCAACGAAGCCCGGATCGTTCCAGGGATACCAAAGCGATCCATTACAGGCTGAGCACAGTGGTGTCCTGTTCGCACAGCAATACCCAATTTATCCAAAATTACTCCTACATCATAAGGATGTGTACCTTCAATGATAAATGAAATAACAGAACATTTTTGATCTGCAGTACCTATAAATTTCATCCCTGGGATCTGCGACAATTTTTCCAATGCATATTCCAGCAACTCGTGTTCGTAAGCCTCAATATTTTTTAAGCCAATCGAATTGATATAGTCTATCGCCTCATTCAAACAGATACCCGCTTCAATATTCGGAGTCCCCGCTTCAAATTTAAAAGGCAATTCATTATAGGTTGTCTTTTCAAAAGTCACTTCTTTGATCATATCGCCACCGCCTTGATAAGGAGGCATTGCGTTTAACAGATCTTCCTTACCATACAACACACCTACACCAGTTGGTCCATACATTTTATGGCCTGAGAAAACTAAAAAGTCAACATCAAGATCTTGCACATCAACCTGTATATGTTGGACAGCCTGCGCCGCATCTATCAATACGACAGCACCATGCTTATGCGCAATCGAGATGATCTCTTTTACCGGATTGATCGTACCTAGTGCATTGGAGACATAAGTTACAGCAACCAGCTTCGTTCTTTCGTTAATGAGGTTTTGATAGGCTTCCATATCGAGCTCCCCCTTATCATTCATCGGAATAACACGGATCTTACAGCCTTTTTCATCACAAAGCATCTGCCAGGGAACAATATTGGAGTGGTGCTCCATTGCAGAAATAATAATTTCATCTCCCGCGTGGATAAATGCTCTGCCATAGCAAGTCGCAACCAAATTGATACTATCGGTCGTCCCCTTGGTAATAATCACTTGCTTGTCTTCAGGCGCATTGATAAAAGATTGAAGTTTTTTACGGGTCACCTCAAAAGCATCTGTCGATATCTGGCTGAGATAGTGAACTCCACGATGTACATTACTATTCATATCTGTATAATAATGTGCAATGGAATTGATTACCGCATTAGGCTTTTGCGTTGTCGCACCATTGTCCAGATAAACCAAAGGCTTGCCATTTACCTCTCTTTTTAGAATAGGAAAATCTGCACGTATTTTATCTATATTATATTTTTCCAAAGTCGTCTAAATAATTTATACAAAGTTAATAGTATTTTATCGAATACAGGGCCGACAATCTGTTTTTTATGTCATTATCAATCTTCCAAGTTACCTGACCGACCAAAACAAAAAGTGGCTCAATACTATTAAAGAACCACTTTTTGTAGGTCATTTGCCATTTTTTACAATTATATCTTGCTTTTATAATTTATTGATGCTATTTATTTACCTTTGTATTGATATGCAAGAATTACCTCTAAATTTACCAGAAGGCTCACGTAAAGAAGTGATGGCCTACTTGGAGCCTTTCATGTTGAATGAAATGAGCGAATACCTGAAGCCTGTAGAAGAAATGTGGCAACCTGCTGATTTCCTTCCGGACGCTTCAAGGGATACTTTTTTTGAGGAAATAAGAGATTTACAGGAAAGCGCCAAAGAACTATCCTATGACCTAGTTGCGGTATTAGTTGGTGATACGATTACCGAAGAGGCCCTTCCAACTTACGAATCTTGGCTGACAATGGTTGAAGATGTGGATAAAAACGAACAAGGTGGATGGATGAAATGGGTTCGTGCATGGACTGCTGAAGAAAACCGTCACGGCGATCTATTGAACAAATACCTTTATCTGTCGGGTAGAATAGATATGCGTCAGTTTGAGATGTCTACACAATATTTGATTCAAGATGGTTTCGATATCGGCACTGGTGCTGATCCTTACCGAAACTTTATATATACATCATTCCAGGAACTTGCAACCAACGTATCCCATCGTCGGGTGTCGGGACTTTCTAAAAAAGGTGGTGATAAGCTTCTGGCAAAAATGTGTGGTGTCATTGCTTCGGATGAAGCACGCCATGCCAAAGCATATATGTCTTTCATATCAAAGGCCATGACAGTAGATGCAAGCGAAGTAATGATTGCATTTGAAGATATGATGCGCAAAAAGATTGTCATGCCCGCACAGTTTTTAAGAGAAGCAGGCGAACCTCAGGGCGAAGCTTTCGCACACTTTTCCGATGCTGCACAGCGACTAGGTGTGTATACTGCATTGGATTATGTCGATATCTTGAAAGAACTTAATAATGAGTGGAAAATTGATCAAGTTACAGGTCTGAATGAAAAAGGTGAGAAAGCAAGAGACTACCTCTTAAAATTACCGGATCGCTTGACTAGATTAGCTGACCGCATGAAGATTCCTGAAAAAGATTATAAATTCAAATGGATTTACGGATAAACAAAAAAGCTTGACCAGAAATAGTCAAGCTTTTTTGTTTATCCTATCTCCTATAGATAATGAACATCGAAATATTCTTTATTTACTTTGTTGCCGGATGTATGATTGTAAATATTGTAAAACAATAATCATACTCCCCCTTAGGCCAATTCTCTTCATACACAAGTAATTCATATATATATATTAAATACAAAAGGATACTTATTCTTAAAATAATCCGTTTTTATATATATTAATTCGATCTATTTGAATTTAAAAAATAGATATATGACATCAAATACATACCATATAGATCATTTTTCGAAACGAAGTCCGAGTATTTTAGATTATTCGGTTATCCTTCGACTATACTACGGGACATATTTATCCCTTCTTCGTCACTGAGAGCAGATAAGAGCATGGTGTAGCCTAGGTGCTTACAGCATATTTCCGTGTTTAACACGGACTCACCACGGACTCATGTTGCATTCACCACGGTCGCAGTACGACACAGCTATGGCGATGTCTGGAAGTTGGTGCGACGCATTGACCATAAAGGTTTGCACCTGTCTAGTCCTGATATCGCTTAACCTGATACAAAAAAGGGAGCAAACTCGCTATGAATTTGCTCCCCTTTTTATAAACAGCTAGTCCGTCAATTATGACTAAGTACTAATGCAAAAAAAGATTTTTAATACAATCTTTTTTTGCAAATATTTGATTGGGGCTTATTTTACATTTCCCATTAATTTCCGAACCACAGGCGACAATGCAATCAGTACTACACCAGCGATTAAAGAATACAAGCCCAATTGTTTATAACTTTCGGTGTACGTCACTAAGTTATCCGCCAACGAACTTCCTTCTTTTGCTTCAGCCATACTCGCACCGATCAAGCCCGCCACATATTGTCCATACGCACTTGCCAAAAACCACATTCCCATCATAATACCTTGTAACCTCGCTGGAGACAGTTTCGTCATAATGGAGAGTCCAATTGGCGAAAGACAAAGCTCCCCGACGGTAATCACCAATAAAGCAAGTGTAAAGATATCCAATGAGGTCATGCCTTCATGAGCAAATAAACGCGTCGCAAAAAGTACATAGTAACCTAAACCCAAGAAAACAAAGCCCAGACCAAACTTGATAATCGTATTCGGCTCAAGTTTACGTTTTCCCAACCATATCCAAAATAGACCAAATAACGGCGCTAAGGCGATAATGAATAACGCACCGCCAGAATTATTGACACCATTTGGATCAAGTGTCACTGCCCCAAGTAAAGAGTCATTCAGGTGCTTGGCAGCAAAGATGCTCAATGAACCACCACTCTGTTCATATATTCCCCAAAAGATAATGGAAAACAAAATAAATACCAGTGCAGCAATTAATTTCTTGCGTTCCTCCTTGGTTACTTGCGACATTTCATAAAACAGGTATAAAAGTGTCAATGGGCCAATGGTATACATAAAATAATCGGTATATTGGGTTTTCGACACCATGATCTGAATAACAGGTATAAAGATCAAGGTCAGCGCATATACTGCATATTCAACCCATTTTGGCAAGGCTTTCGTCTTTACGATAGCATCTGGGTGTCCGGGTTTAAGCCCGATAGGTCCAAGGTGCCTTTTGGTAAAGTGAAAATTAATCAAGCTTGCCAACATCCCTATTGCAGCTAAACCAAAGGCAACATTCCAACGGTGAGGTTCGGAGATAACCGAGCTCAACATATATCCTTTACCAATGGCGACACAAACATAGCCACCTAAAAATGCACCTAGATTGATCCCTGCATAGAACAACGAGAAACCACCATCACGACGGCTATCGCCATCACGATAGAGCTCCCCTACCATCGTAGAGATATTCGGTTTAAAAAAGCCGGTACCAATAATAATGAATGAGAGACCAAAAAAGAAATATTGATGTGGATCCGCGGCTAGGAAAAGACTCCCTACAATCATTAATATGCCGCCCCAGAACAATGATTTTCTAAAACCCAAAATCTTGTCAGCAAAAAGACCACCGATAAATGTAAAAGCATAAACAAATGCCTGGGTAGCTCCATACTGCAAATTAGCCTCTTTCTCCGCAAAGTTCAGTTGTGTGATCATAAAGAACACCAACATGCCCCGCATGCCATAAAAACAAAACCGCTCCCACATTTCTGAGAAAAATAGGCTCCAGATCTGTCTTGGGTACTTTCCCTTAAAATTTTGAATCTCCTCTAACGACTCGTGTTTACTCGCCTCCATACTTTATTTATATTAATCAAAAAAGCTTCTTTCGCAAAAGAAGCTTATATAGTTATTATTTAATTCCGTGCATCAATCTTTTGATCAAAGGATTGAACAGCATGACAAGCAATCCGGCCAAAGCTGGAATCGCTGTAAATAAAAAGAAAAAGTGACTCAACGAATATTCCTGTTGAATTGTTTCCACCTGTCCGCCCAATACCGCTGCAACCTTTTGTGCAATAGCGATTGCTAAATACCAGATACCGAACATAAAAGCCAACATCCGTGCTGGAACCAATTTAGAAACATAGGATAAGCCCACCGGAGAAATAAACAATTCTCCCAATGTATGAAATAGGTAGGTCAGGACAAGAAATACCATTGAAATTTTCGTTCCCGGTGCTATGCCCCATGAGCCTAGTCCGATAATCAGGAATCCGATGGCAACCAGAATAAGACCAAAACCATATTTAAATGCAGCTGAAGGATTGTATTTCGATTCCCATATCTTAGATACAGTAGAAGCTAGCGCAATAATAAAAAATGAGTTGAGAATAGAAAACCAAGATACTTTGATCTCCGAAGCTTCTTTATTAAACTCCTGATAAAGCATCCAGATTGCCGCACCCCAGATCAGTCCAAAGCAGACAAATAATACAATATTAGAGATCGCAATCTTATCCCAGGTTACCTTTGCCAGTTTTATTAAGACCCAACTGATAATTGCTAGTGGTACAATCGTTAATAAACCGTTGACCACATTAAATGTCGTCAATGCAGTACCTGTAAGCGCTCTGTCGATATTATCCCTTGCAACAATGACCAATGAGGTTGCCCCCTGTTCAAAGCTCATGAAAAAGAAGATGAGGAAAAACGCCAAAAGCACCACGGCAAACATTCTATCCCGTACAGTCTTGTCATAACGCAAAATCCGGGAAACGATCAAATAAATAAACAAGATCAATGCAATAATGACCATGATATACTGACCTCTTAAAAAAGAAGTATCCAGCCCGGAAAAAACATCAATAATACCATTTTTCGACAATGGATCATTGAAGGCATATACAAATCCTATGATAGCTACAATACCGATAAGCACGAAATCCTTTATTGTAAACGGATTTTTAGTATCCGTATCATTGACAATAACTTCTTTCTTCTCCCCAGTCGCGGATTTGTCCAAAATACCGAGATTGCCCATGAGCGGTTTTGCAAACACAAACTGAAGGGTACCTAGGAGCATAAAAATACCAGCCAGTCCAAATCCCCAATGCCATCCATATGTTTCAGCGATGTAACCACAGAGCATCATCCCAAAGAAAGCGCCTGCATTGACACCCATATAGAATATCGTATACGCTCCATCCTTCTTTTCAGGAAGATCTTTATACATTTCGCCAAGGATCGAAGGCATGTTCGGTTTGAAAAAACCTGTTCCGATAACCAAACAGATCAATCCCAGAAAAAACATGATCGCGGTATCAAAAGCCATTGCGGCATGCCCCAATGTCATGATAGCTGAGCCGATAATAACAGCTTTTCTGGATCCGATGTATTTGTCGGCAATGATCCCACCGAGTATTGGTGTCAGATAGAGCATCATCGCGTATGTTCCGTACAATGCACCTGCTTGTTGCGCAGTCCAGGCCCAGCCAGAGAATGGGCTACCTTGAATAACTGCAGCAGTTAAAAATTGCATCAATAGGACACGCATTCCATAGAATGAAAACCGTTCCCACATCTCTGTAAAGAAAAGTACGAACAGCCCTGAGCGCTGTCCTAGTACATTCGATTTAAAAAAATCGTTCGACGGGCTAGTAGTTATATCCCCGTTTAGTCTCCCCATAAGTAATCAACCTTTATTTTTATAAAATACTTACAAAGAAACAAAAACAAAATCACTTTTGGCCAAAATAAAGTTGCATAAACAAAAAAAGGCAACCCATTTGGATTGCCTTTTCAGTAACATTTTTAATATGCCCTATCTTTTGTGCAATTGTTCGTAAAGATCAATGACCTTTTTCTGAAGTTCGATAACTTCGCCATCACGTAGTTGCAACTTTTGCGTTAACGCATTGACCTCATTGACATACTCTTTATCCTCTTCTGAATCAGAAGTAGATAGTAGTTGAACAACTGTCAAATTGAATAATTTTGAGATTTGATTTAGGCGAGACAGATTTACATCTGTAATACCTGTTTCAATTTTTGAAAATGCTGGGATTGAGATATCCAATCGCTTTGCAACATCCTCTTGACTCCATCCCTTCTGGTGTCTAAGTAGTCTAATTTTTTTTCCTAATGCATTCATCTGGTAGATATTTTAAACAAAAATAGCAAATAAAAATATAATTTACATTAAATTATATTTTTTTCTCTAAAAATCTCTAAAAAACCGATCAGCGAGCACCGAGAGATTAACCCCATTATAATTATTTAAACTCATAAGTAGTAAATTGTAACCCTTAGATTTAACTCCATCCAAAAAGGAATACAGGCCATCTAAGCTCACAACAACCTCTAAATCAGGATTATTAAAACTCCTTTTGATATTCTCAGGAACACTTTCAATATCCTTATTAAGTTCCTTACACGAGTGGATATTCACGTAGACCACAGAGAGATCCGACTCTCCCATTGAGTTCGCATATTGTAACAAAAAGGACGAATCTAAACTATCATACGAGTTTAATTCAATAATTGTGACCAATTTCTGATTAGGAAATTGTTCTTTTACCGCGTGAATACTCGACCGCACTTTATCCGCATTGCAGGCATAATCTTGATAGACTACAGATCCTTCTGAGCTCGCCACAAACTCCAGATAACGGATAGATGTATTAAAACTCTTTATTGCATCAAAGAACTCTTTCTTTTTAATGCCCAACCATTCGCAGACTGTATAAGCACCAGCGATATTAGACAGATTATGTTTCCCGAATACTTGTAAAGGAACTTCTCCGTCTGCGGTATTTAGATAGGTAACCCCCTTATTTATCGTGTAATCGGGGATCTTATAGCCATGCCGGTTAATTTTACAATCTTTGGTATCTTGCAAAACTTTTTGAAGAACGGCATCTTCTTTATTATAGATCAGTGTTCCTTTAGGGGGTATGGAATCAATAAAATCTTCAAATTGTTTAATATATTCCTCTTGAGATATTTTGGAATTAAATTCATTCCATACGATACCCGAGATTAGTGCGATATTAGGCTTATAATATAAAAATTTCGACTTGGAATCAATTTTGGACGAAACATATTCATCTCCCTCGATAATAATAATCTTATTATGTTTGGTAATATCCACAAGTTTATCAAAGCCTCTTAATTGTGCCCCAACCAAATAATCAAATTCTTTTCCTAAGGAGCGCATAACGTGCATAATCATGCTCGTAATCGTTGTTTTCCCGTAGCTCCCTGCAATAACCACACGGATTTTATCCTGTGAGAGTTCTTGTATAAACTCGGGAAAAGAATAGATCTTCAGGCCTAATTCCTGCGCCTTTTTCAATTCGGGATTATCTGCTTGCGCATGTGCTCCCAAAATAACGGCATCAATATCTTCGGTCACCTTGTCGGCAAACCATCCCAATTGATCTGGCAATAATCCAGCTTCGATGAGATGGGAACGGGAAGGTTCCACAATCTGATCATCAGATCCAGTAATTTGGTGCCCTTGCTTTGCCAAAGAAATGGCAAGGTTATGCATCACACTACCACCTATCGCTATAAAATGAATACGCATCGCTCTATTACCGTTTCACAAACTTGGCTGCACACCAATTATTTAAAACTTTTTTGGAGATAAATTCAAAACCTAAAGACTCAGCAGTATCACGTAACATCGCCAAATCTTCCTGTTCATAAAATCCGCTTAAGTACAACTCTCCATTTTTATTGATACTTAAAGCATATTGTGGTAATTGTTCCAATAGAATATTTCGATTGATATTTGCTAAGATAGTATCGAAAATTCGACCTTCTAAAACTTCGAAGGAACCACAAATAGCCTCGATATTGTCTACGGTATTAAGTAGTCTATTTTCGATCACACTGTCCACACAGATTTCATCATAATCTACAGCCAAGACAGCATTAGCCCCTTTTTTGGATGCCAAGATTGCTAGAATACCCGTACCACAGCCCATATCCAACACCTGCTTACCCTCAAAATCATTCTCCAAAATATATTGGAGCATCATCGATGTGGTCTGATGGTGTCCTGTCCCGAAGGACATTTTAGGATCAATGATTATTTCATAAGGGAAATCAGGTTTTGCGTTATGAAACGTAGCACGTACATAACACTGTCCACCGACTTCAATGGGGTTAAAATTACTCTCCCAGAGTTTGTTCCAATTCTGGTTTTCAATTTCCTGAACCTTATAGTCTACTTCAAATCCCTCATCAAGATTTAGCATTAATGTTTCTAATGCTTGCAAATCAAGATTTGCAGCTGGAATATAAGCTGCAAATCCTGATTCGGTATCTTCAAAAGTATCAAAGCCGATGTCTGCCAAATCAGATACCAATAGATCTTTTTGCCATTCCTCACCCGATAGCATTTGAAAGATAACCTCTATGTATTTCATTTCTAAAAATTAGCCGTTAAACACTTTGGCAATATCAATAAAATCTCTCGATTTCAATGAAGCTCCTCCAATCAAACCACCGTCAATATCTGCCTGTGCAAATAGATCCTTCGCATTGCCCGGATTACAAGATCCACCATACAGGATACTTGTGTTATCCGCTGCTTCTTGGCCGTATTTTTCTGCGACAACCTGACGAATAAACTGATGAACTTCCTGCGCTTGCTCTGGGCTAGCCGTAAGTCCTGTCCCAATCGCCCAAACTGGCTCATAAGCCAATACGACTGCAGCAAAATCTTCATTGGACAAATGGAACAATCCAGCTGTCAATTGTGTTTTAATTATTTCAAAGAAATCACCCGATTCACGTTCTTCTTTTGTTTCGCCGATACAAAATATAGGCGTCAGGCCATGTTTCAGCGCGATATCTACTTTAGCAGCCAACAACGCATCTGTTTCACCAAAATAAGCACGTCTTTCAGAGTGACCTAAGATCACATGTGAAGCACCCACCGATTTTACCTGACCTGCTGAAATCTCACCTGTGTATGCTCCAGACTCCGCCTGATGAATATTTTGTGCACCAATATTCACATTAGCAACATTCTTAGATAATTGCCCAAGACTTGACAAGTGGATGAAAGGGCTACAAACAACCAGTTCCTGATTTCCAATTACCTCATCTTTGGCCATATTGATAATTTCAGAGAATAAACTTAATCCTGATTGATAGTCTAAATTCATTTTCCAATTACCAGCTACGATTTTCTTACGCATGATTTTTACGATTTAATTATATTTTTTGTTAAGTTGATTCAATTCCCTTATGAGCCGTTCCGGTAGTTCCTCATTTTTCGATATATATAGTGCTTCCAGATACGCCATAAACTTATCAAAGTTATAGATCTGTGTATCCCCATTGAACACCCAGGCAAACGACGGTACAAATTTAGCATAAAAACTTGTATCTGCTAGCATACTTGCAATTCCAATTACGGTTCCGGTATTGAAAGATGAGTTGATCCCCGCTCGTGTATAGTCACCTATAAAGACACCACACTTCAATAAACCTGTATCTCTAAAGTCTTCCAGTTTATAATCATAAATCGTAACCGTTTTTAGATTGTTTTTTAGATTTGAATTGGATGTTCCTGCGCCGAGATTACACCAGTCACCAATGACCGAACAGCCCAAATAGCCATGATGACCTTTTGCGGAGAAGTCACCAATAACTGAATTACCCACTTCACCACCTACAACGCTCTGCTTACCAACAGATACATTCCCATAGATTGTTGCGCCCATTTTCACGACAGCGCCCTTCCCTAGGTATAAAGGTCCCCGAAGATGTGCCCCTTCCATAATTGTAACACCTTCATCAATATAAATGGGTCCAGTGGTCGAGTTGAGTGTCACACACTCCATCGTGACCTGTTCAGCAATGTAAAAATCTTTACCCAGCAGCTGATTTGTCGGAGAGACAGTCGCAGCAGCGGTCTTTTTTGCTAAAAGATTGAAATCATTGACAATTTCAGCGCCTGTTAATAAAAACAGATCCTCTACCCCATTCAACAAAGATATGGTATCATCAGCATCCTTTAGTTTAAAGACACCCTCTCGATGATATCGCCAGGCGAAGACTGTTCCGTTTTGTTGTAAGGCATCTCCCACTTCCATTGTAGCAATAGCCCGCAATAAGCCCTCAGATGGAATAATATTCTCGGACAGACATAGAATACCATCTTCCAGAATATCACCTTCAGCAAGCTCTAAATTGAACATTTGGGCCAACCTATTCCATTTCTCTCTTAGCGTCAGTATACCGACACGTAAGTCAAGACAGGATTTAATAAAGGTAAAAGGATATAAACTCTTTTTATCAAAAGAAGTCAACGGGAAAGTGAGCTTATCCAACGATCGGATAGCATCAAAACAATCTACAAAAAAGATTTTCACAAAATAAAAATAACAAAAAAAACCCGACAAATAACATTTATCGAGTTCTTAATATTGTAATATACAGATCTGCTACAATTATTTTTTGTTGTAACGGCTACGGAATTTGTCGATACGTCCAGCAGTATCAACCAATTTCATTTTACCTGTATAGAAAGGGTGTGATGTATGAGAAATCTCTAATTTTACAACTGGATACTCATTACCATCTTCCCACTGAATAGTCTCTTTCGTGTCAACACAAGATTTAGTAATAAAAGCATAGTCGTTTGACATATCTTTAAATACAACTAATCTGTAATTTGAAGGATGCAAATCTTTTTTCATTATTATTATGATTACGTATATTCAATTATTGAGGTGCAAAGATAATTTATAAAAATGTAATTTGCAACAATTGCAAAGAATAATTCGCTGAATTTTTCCACACTTTCAGTTACCGGCACTTAAACGGTTACAAATGTAACAATCTTTATTTATCCCCCAAGAATTATTTTGTTTTCCAAGTTTTTTCTCCTAACTTAACTTACTACAATTAAATCATTTACATAATTATGAGCAAATTAGATGAAAAAATTGCTGCATATACTGCAGAATCCAAAAAACTTGGTCTATCACTAGATGATGCATTCATTGCAAAAGTGACAAAAGGAATGGGTCCTTCCATTTACAATGCAGATTCAGAAACTATTGCAGCATCAGATCCCGAGGAGCTTAATCGTGTCAAGCAAAATTTCTTGATCAAAAAATTAGGTCTTAAAGATGGTCCTGATTTAGACAAGGCATTAGAAGAGGTTATTACCACTATTGGTAAATCCAATAAAAATAAATACCGTGTTTTGGTGTATGCTTTATTGGCAAAAAAATTCAAAAAAGAATCTGTTTACCAATAAGCATCAACATTTTAATAATCCAACTTCTATCCAAAAATCAATTCCCCAAAGAATTGAGGTAAATGGAAATTAGGAGTTGGATTATCTACTTTATTCCATGACAGAAAATGCGGATTTTTTAGGTTGTCACCACACTTGTAAAAGTTCCCGTGTATTTTCTTCCCTTTCAGATCACTTGTATCATTAAATTTAAAGACAGCCAGTGGAATGACCTGGATCATGCTCCAACGTCTATCCGTACCACTATGCCGTTCAATCATGGAGAATGCCTGCACCGTCTCAATCTCCGCTGCACTGAGCCTGTTTCTCGTTGATTTATCAGGAGTTCCGTAGCCGATCAATCCTGTTCCTATCAAATTAAACTCAATATTATAATAATGCTGACGATCATCAAACGAAACAAAAAGCTCTACACAGCTATCCTCCCATACATTTTGATTCACCTCCGCATAATTTCCACGCAATTGCTCTTCTGCGACATCAAACTGTAACAGCAATCCTTTTTGCGTGTAACCAATTTTAAATCGCACCTGCGGCTTGTAAGGATACGACTCGCTCCAATTACTATATTCCAATGTATTCCATTCCAAATCTTTGACAAGATCCGAAAGCTGATTAAAATTGTGACTGCCGGTCAAATCTGATGCAATAGGCAGAATGGTTAGTTTCTTCATATACAATAAAGTTAAGAAAAAGAAGCTTCATCATCAGATGGAAGCTTCTCAAAATATTAAAGGTATAAAATCGTTAAATACAATCAAAAATTACCTTTCTCATAAATTCCTCATTCTTTTCCATCTCCTCTACCAATTTCAGCTGTGTATTGGTGCGTACCAAATTATGTTCATCATATTTGGTTTTATAATAGTGGTCACCCTCGATATAATCGGTCAAGAAACGCACACCTTGCATATAAGGCAACAAAAATGCGCCATCCACCAAAGTTTCTTTTTCCAGTGTCGTCAAAAATTCGTTTGCTTCTTCCAAATATCCTTCCGCATAAGCCTTATATAATGAAAGGTTCAGCACGATTTTCGATATATCCTTCTCATCTTCGGCTACGGGATTTATAATGGTACGGATGGCATCCCCAAAATCATAAGCCACATACCCTGGCATAACTGTATCCAGATCGATTACACACTGCATTTTATCATGAACATCCAACAATACATTGTTAAACTTTGTATCGTTATGTGTGATACGTAGCGGCAATGCACCTTTATTTCCCAAATCCAGAATCGTCTTCATGCGGTCTTCACGATTAAAGATAAAATCCAGTTTATCTTGCACCAGACGAACACGTTGGCAGACATCTTTTGCGATAGCCTTTCTCAGGTTATCAAGTCGGAATTCTACATTATGAAAATTAGGAAGTACCTCCACAATACGGGAAGCATCCAGGTCAGAAAGCTGTTTCTGGAACAGTCCAAAAGCACGTCCACCTTCTGCGGCCTGCACTTCCGTCTCCACGATATCATAACTCTTCGTATCCTCGATCAGGATAAACATACGCCAGTAATTCCCGGTACTATCCGTTGTATATAGTTTGCCCTCCAGTGTAGGAATGATCGTCAGAACATGATCACTAACCTGCTTCCCTTCGGCAACTTTTACTTTTTTACTAAGATGTTTTGTTACGATTTCAATATTATGCATCAAACCGTCCACATTTGGAAAAACGTGATGATTAATGCGTTGCAATAAATGCGATATTCCACTATCTATGGAGGTAATTACACGATAAGTATCATTGATATGACCAGAACCAAAAGGCTGCACTGAAATGATATCTCCTTCTAATGTGAATTGTTTTGCTGCGTTCTCTACTACTAATTGGTTAAAATCAGACATTAAACTATGTTTTTTAAATCATCAATGTGCTTGCAATATCATAAATTGAATTAATAAATGATAATTTTTATTTCAATCAAACGATTGCATGAAATTTAATAAATTTAAACAATCGTTTGCACTTTCATTTATAGCAAATGAAATAATATATTTGTTGATAAGAGCCAGTCACATAGACGGTTCTTATTGTAAGATAAATAACTAATATACAAACTCCTCATATCTCAAAACAATGGATAGAAGAAATTTCATTAAATCAACTGCCATCACTACCGCTGGAATCGGCGTTCTTTCAAGCACAGACCTATTCGCTCAAACAAACGGGAAGATAAAAATCGGCTTTATCGGGGTTGGCCTTCGTGGACGTAATCACGTTCAGATTGCCTTACATAGAGACGACTTAGAAATTGTGGCAGTATGTGATACACAAGAAGAATCTCTTGCACAATGCCGTAAACAGTTCAATGAGAAAGGCACCAAACTTCCGAAAGAGTATACTGGAGGCGTTGATGCTTACAAAAAAATGTTGAGCAGCGAAAAATTAGATGCCGTTATCATCGCAACACCTTGGCAATTTCACAAAGACCAAGCTATTGATGCCATGAAAGCAGGCTTATATGTCGGTTGTGAGGTTATCGCAGGCTTAACAGTACAAGATCACTGGGATGTTGTAAAAGCTTCTGAAGAAACAGGTAAACCTTATATGACATTGGAAAATGTTGCTTTCCGTCGTGATGTGCTTGCTGTATTAAATATGCACAGACAAGGTTTATTTGGCGAATTGTTACATCTTGAAGGTGGCTATCAACATGATTTACGTGAAGTTCTATTCAATGATGGAAAGAGTTATTACGGTCATGGTGTAGAATACGGGCCTAAAGCACTTTCTGAAGCACAATGGCGTACACAGTTCAACATCGACCAAGATGGTGACCTTTACCCAACACATGGTCTAGGTCCAATCATGCAATTTGTTGACATCAACAAAGGCAATAGATTTACACACATCACATCTTACTCAAGTAAGGCACGTGGTTTGGCGGCCTATGTGAATAAAGTATCACCAGGACACGCAAACAGCAAGCTGAACTATAAAAACGGTGACATTACACAAACAATGTTACAATGTGCAAATGGTGAAACAATGTTGTTGACACATGATACCCATTTACCAAGACCATATTCTATCGGTTTCCGTGTACAGGGTACAGACGGTATCTGGATGGATGTCGCTAAAGGTATCCATATCGAAGGTAAATCAAAACCCCACACTTGGGATCCAGCAGACGAATGGGTTAAAAAATATGATCACCCGATCTGGAAGAAATACGAAGAATTAGCAACTGGTTCAGGTCACGGTGGTATGGACTGGTTTGTGTTCAATGCATTTATCCAAGCTGTAAAACAAAAAGTTCAAACGCCAATTGACGTTTATGATTCAGTAACAATGAGTGCGGTATTCCCACTTTCTACAGAATCGATCAAAAAAGGCAATAAAACGTTAGAGTTCCCAGATTTCACAAAAGGAAAATGGAAAACAAAGAAAAACACCTTTATGCTTGACGATAGCGGTATGTAATATCAAAAAATAGTATAAACCATAGAAGCTGTATCCCGAAAAGATACAGCTTCTTTCGTTATGGCATTTAATATAATACCGATAGTTCTACCATTTAGGCTGCCTTTTTCTTAAATTAGCATTCACAAACAATTTTTCCATAACATTATGCTCACCGAAGCAATTATAATCTTAGTACTAATCATCTTAAATGGAATCCTGTCTGCTTCCGAAATTTCAATTGTTTCCAGCAGAAAGGCGCGCTTACAGGCCGAGAGCGATAAGAATAATCCAGCAGCCAAGATTGCACTACATCTCAAAGAATCCCCTAACAGCTTCCTATCCACGGTACAGATTGGGATTACGCTAATTGGTATCTTAACAGGTTTCTTTTCGGGTGGTAGCATCTCCACCTACCTGATCGAAGTTTTTAACAAATCGAGCATACTCGCACCCTATAGTCAGGAGTTAGCGGTTGTTTTGGTGGTGCTGATCATTACCTATTTTTCATTGGTTCTTGGCGAGCTGGTACCCAAGCGTATCGGGATGGCTATCCCTGAAAAATACGCCATGTTCATTGCTTACCCCATGAACTTGCTCAGCAAGATTGTCAGACCATTTGTCTGGTTATTGAGCGCCTCGACAGAGTTTATTGTTAAGATCCTCAATATCAAAAGTACGGGAAACAGTGTGACCGAAGAAGAGATCAAGGCATTGGTCGACGAGGGAGTCGATAGTGGCGTAATTGAAGGTATTGAACACGATATCGTGGATCGTCTCCTCAGTTTAGGTGACAAAAAAGCCATCAATCTGATGACCCACCGCAAGAACATTGTGTTTCTGGATCTTGAAGACAGTTTTGAAGAGAACAGACAGATTATCCTTGATAATGACCATTCCATTTATCCTGTTTGCGAAGGTGGACTAGACAATATCAAAGGTGTTGTTCATGTCAAATCGCTGCTTAGACAATGTTTTCAAGACAAACCTTTCGATCTCAGGGAACTTCTGCTGCCGATCAAGTTCGTCAACGAATTCAGTCCTTCATATAGTATTATGAATACACTGAGGACATCGCAGGTGCATCAAGCGGTGGTTATCGACGAATATGGCTCTCCACAAGGTATTATTACACTACGCGATATCGTAGGTGACCTGGTTGGTAACATTACCGAAAGCGACATCAGTGTACGCCCCAAAATGCGTCAATTGGAAAGTGGCGACTATGTTGTCGATGGCCAATATCAGATCGAGGATCTCTTGGATGAATTTGAAATAGGTCTTTCTGAAGAAGACGAGGACGACATCAACAATGTCACGACAGTCGGAGGTCTGGTATTTTTATTACTGGATCACGTCCCTGAGGAAGGCGAACGTGTACGCTTCAAAAATATGGTATTTGAAGTATTGGACATGGATGGCAATCGTATAGATAAGCTGTTATTAAAAATCGAGGAATAAAACGAAGTTTATCGCTTTCAATAACAATAAAGGGCCGATCAATTATGATCGGCCCTTTATTGTTATTCTAACTTTAAGACAGTTATCTTAGTTGATGCCGTGCATCATCTTTTTCAAAATAGGATTGAAAACGATTAATAATAATGCTGTCACAGCTGGAACGATAGCAAAGATCATGAAGAAATAAGACATCGAATGCTCCGCTGTAATTTTATCAATATACGAACCTAAAAATCCACCGATAAAATTAGCGATAGCTGAAGCACAGAACCAACAGCCAAAAAGTAAGCCTAAAAATTTCTTTGGAGAAAGTTTACTTACATAAGAAAGTCCTACGGGTGATAGACAAAGTTCTCCCGCTGAGTGGAAGAAATAAGCGATAACAAGCCATATCATACTCACTGAAGCTGTTTTAGCTCCCTGTGGAATATCATTTGCACCGTAAGCCAGGGCTGCAAAACCAATACCGACCAAGATCAAACCCATAGCGAATTTTACGGGTCCCGAAGGATTCCATATTTTTTCCCAGAATTTACTGAAAGAGGATGCTAACGAAATAATAAAAAAGGCATTTAATATCTGGAACCAAGAGGCGCCAACTTCCGAACCTGTTATACCGATCTCACGAAATACTTTCCATAAGCCCAAGCACCAGATAATACCAAAGGAAATCGCCGTAAACAAAATCGTCAATGGATATTGTTTATAAATCTTTCTGGCCAGTGCGGTCAATACAATCGTTACAATAACAATGGGAACAATCGTTAGGATCGTATCAATCCATTTAAATGCTACTGCTGAGTCCCCTGAAAGTACACGCTGTGTATAATCTTTGGCAAAAATAGACATGGAACCTCCGGCTTGCTCAAAAGATAAAAAGAATACCACACTGGCAAGCATGAATATTGTAACGACAATAAGGCGGTCTCTAACGACATGACCAGGTATAACCTCATCAACCTCTTCTTTATTTTTGACTTTCTCGTCATGATGAGCCTGTAGAGCTTTGGGAGTATCGCCAATAATTCCGAATATTTTCTGTCCAAAATAGAATTGTAACATTCCAAAAAACATGAAAACCCCAGCTAAACCAAATCCATAGTGCCAACCGATCTTCTCACCGATATAACCACACAAAAGCATTCCCAAAAATGAACCAGCGTTGATACCCATATAGAAAATCGTGTAACCAGCATCTTTCTTTGCACTTTTATCTGGGTATAGATTTCCAACCATTGAAGAGATGTTCGGTTTGAACATCCCATTTCCTAAGATCATCAAAAGTAGACCTAAGAAAAAGAAACCTGAATTGACAGCCTCAAATGCCATGGATAGATGACCCAGCGTCATAATCAATGCACCGATCAAGATGGCCTTTTTAAAACCGGTCAATTTATCTGCAATCATACCACCGATTAGCGGGGTCAAATAAACAAAACCTGTATATAAACCATATAACTTCATTGCGCGCTCATTGCTCCATTCCCATCCCCCATCAGCGATCGTACTGATTAAAAATAAGGTCAATAGCGCACGCATTCCATAATAACTAAAACGCTCCCACATTTCCGTAAAGAACAGCACAAATAATCCGGCAGGATGCCCATTTACCATCTTGTCATCTATCCCCTGCTTGGCCAGATGTGCTACAAGAACTTGATCTTTTTCTTGATTCATATAATTTCAATAATTGTTTTATAACTCAGGTTTTGTTTTTAATTTGATAAAAATCGCATGAAGATACACTATTTTTCTATGAATTAATCAATCCCATGCATCATCTTTTTTATTTTTTTATTACCAAGCAGCAGAAATACAGCCGCTATCATTGGTATGACCGTAAACACGGCAAAGAAAAACGACATGGAATGTGATTCGGTTATCTTATCAATGTAAGAACCAATAAATCCACCGATAAAATTAGCGATGGCATTGGCACAAAACCAAAAACCGAATAACAGCCCCAGGAATTTCTTTGGCGACAATTTACTCACATAAGACAGTCCCACAGGGCCGATGCAAAGCTCACCTACTGTATGAAAAAAGTAAGCCAACACCAACCAGATCATACTGACCGAAGCCGTCTTTGCTCCTGTTGGAATCTCCGCGCTACCTATTGCTAAGGCCGCAAATCCAACACCAACCAGGGTTAGCCCCATCGCAAACTTAATCGGGCCAGAAGGGTTCCATACACGCTCCCAGATCTTACTGAATGAAGTTGCTAGCGTTATGATAAAGAAAGAATTGAGCATGGGAAACCAAGACACGGTCACTTCCGAATTCATACCATGATATTCACGGTAAACCTTCCATAGACACAACGACCAGATAATCACAAATGAAATACTGGAAAAGAGTATGATTAAGGGGTATTTACGAATTATTTTCTTCGCCAATACCAATAGTACCCCAGTAATCACAACAATAGGGACGATCGTTAACGCGAAATCTGCCCATTTAAAAATGGTGGCAGCTTCTCCGCTCAATACACGTTGGGTATAGTTTTTGGCGAATATGGTCATCGAACCTCCGGCCTGTTCAAAAGCCAAATGGAACACAATACTTGAAAACATAAAAATCGCGATGACCAATAGCCGATCACGTACAATATGCTTTGGCTGTTCATCGTCCTGATTCAATTTTTCCGAAACTGTACTTTCTTTTTCTGGCGTATCCCCTATTTTTCCAAAAATGCGCTGCGCAAAGTAAAACTGCAACATGCCCAGAAACATAAATATACCGGCAAGTCCAAAACCATAATGCCAGCCTATTTTCTCACCAATATAACCGCACAGCATCATGCCCAAAAAGGCACCACCATTGATCCCCATATAGAAAATCGTATAGCCGGCATCCTTTTTTCCGCCCTTATCAGGATATAGTTTACCCACCATAGAAGATATATTGGGCTTGAAAAGACCATTTCCCAGGACAATAAGGATCAATCCCGCCAGAAAGAAATTTTTATTGAATCCCTCCATGGCCATCGAAATATGGCCCAGAGTCATTATGATCGCCCCCACCATGATAGACTTTTTATATCCTGTCAGACGATCTGCGATAATTCCACCAAATAAAGGCGTTAAAAAGACCATCCCCGTATACAGACCGTACAGCTTCATGGCCTCCGAATTTGTCCAGCCCCAGCCATGTTGCGCAATCGTCGAAACCAGAAAGTTTACCAATAGCGCACGCATACCATAGTAACTAAAACGCTCCCACATCTCCGTAAAAAACAAGACAAATAATCCAGCGGGATGCCCTTTCACCAATACTCGTTCAGCACCCACTTGATTTAAGTGAGATTCCAGAACAGCATCTTTTTCAAAATTCATGTTTTTCTAATCGTTATTTTTCAATATCAGGTAGTGTGATTTCAGTTTATCCATGCTATCCAGACCAGATCGTCCTATGTTCATAGGCCACCAAAGTAAGTGCTGCAATCAAATTAGTCGACAAAATAATACGGACAAAATTTAGATTTACCTCAATAGGATATCTCCTATCAATTAAATTCTCGGTTAAAAACAAAGTTCTTTTCAATAGCATGAAAAGAACTTTGTTTATATACTTTTATATTAGATCAATGGACGCAAACGTTCCAATAATTTTTTCGTTGCGAAGATTCCTTCCTCTTCACTCAATTTACTTCCTTCGTACTCAATCCCAACATATCCTTTGAATTTCGCCTTTTTCACGATTTTCAACATACGCTCATAGTCAATTTGAGTTTCATTACCATTCGCATCAAAATCATGTGTTTTCGCGCTTACACCATGCGCATAAGGCATTAAGTCTGTCACACCTTGATAACGGTCATATTCATAGAAATTACCCAAATCAGGTAAGCTTCCACAATATTTGCTTCCTACGGCTTTCAGGGTTTTAGCCAACCAGTCACCATGCGAGGAAATACCACCATGATTTTCAACGATAATACTGATACCTGCTTTTTTTCCGATATCCGACAGCGCAGTTAAACTCTCTACCACACGTTTGCTTACTTCATCAGGCGTACCTTTACCAGCAGCGTTTACGCGGATGGCATGGCAACCCAAAAAGTTCGCCGCAGAAATCCATTTATAGTGATTTTGTACAGCCTGTTTTCTTTTAGTTTCATCTTCGTCACCAAGATTTCCCTCACCATCAACCATGATCAACACATTCCTTACACCATTATCCTTTGCACGCATGTTCAGTTCAGTCAGGTAATTGTTATCATTAGCCTTGTCTTTAAAGAATTGATTCACATACTCTACACCATAGATACCATATTTTTTTGCAGCTATAACCGGGAAATCCAAATTGTTCAGATCACCTTTAAATAAAGTTTTATGCAATGACCATTCAGCCAAGGAAATGTCAAACCAGTCTTTCTTTGCTACAGCAAAGCTCTCCAATGATGGCGCCAATGCTACACCAGCAGAGGCTAATGCAAGGTTTTTAAGAAAATCTCTTCTAGAATTCATGTGTTTAGATTTAAAGTGTGTTATTTATATATTTCCCCAACCGGTAGTCAGTACATCCACGAGATGCATGGTCTGGATGGGTAATTTATGTTTATCAATATACGCCTGCAGTTGCAACAGGCAAGACGAATCTGTCGAAATAATATAATCAGCATTCAATACCATGGCATTCCTGACTTTCTGTTCCGCCATGGCTGCCGATATCCCATCAAACTTGACAGCAAAACTTCCACCAAAACCGCAACAGGTTTCACTATCTTTTACTTCCACCATTTCCAATCCCAACACCTTGCTCAGTAATTTTCTCGGCTCATCCTTGATCTTGCACTCACGTAGGGCTGAACAAGAGTCATGATACACCCCAACACCTTCCAATTCAGCGCCAAAATATTCCTTTTTCAATACATTGACCAGGAAATCGGAAATCTCCATGACCTGTTGTTGTATTTTATGGCATTGGTGGGAATCTGCAGAATTTGCGAACAGATCGCTATAACCATTTCTGACCATACCGGTACAGGAGGCCGAAGGAGAAATAATAACATGATCTCCCGAAAAATCTTCTAAAAACTTCTTTCCTACCTGCTTCGCATCGTCCCAAAAACCAGCGTTATAAGCTGGTTGCCCACAGCAAGTCTGATCAGGATTATAACTCACCTCACAACCCACTTTCTCCAATAAACGGATCGTGTTAAAAGCGGTTTCTGGATAAAGCTGATCTATAAAACAAGGAACAAAAAGTTCTACCTTCATATTTAATTCAATCAATAAAATTAAGATTTATTGGATATTAATATCCGCACCAAAAGTAACAATCCAATTACAAAAAATAAAGAAAGTACCAGTGCAGAATAGCGAATATTATGTGTGATCTGTTCTATCAGGCCAAAGGAGAACAAGCCAATGACGATAGCCACCTTTTCTGTAACATCATAAAAGGAGAAAAAAGCCGTCGTATCCTTGATATCCGTTGGGATCAATTTGGAATAGGTTGACCGCGATAAAGATTGAATTCCGCCCATAACCAAGCCGACCAATGCGGCAATAATATAAAACTGCATTGCTGTAGCCAAGTAGAATGCAGCGATACAAATTGCAATCCAGATCATCACAACGACGATCAGCACCTTAATATTTCCAAAAAGCTTGGATAGGTATGACATCAAAAATGCACCTAAGATCGCTACAAGTTGAATTAAAAGAATTGTTGCAATTAATCGCTCAGCCCCCAGATGAAGAATTTTCTCTCCAAATGAGGACGCGACGATCATCAATGTCTGCACCCCGATCGCATAGAAGAAAAAAGCGGGTAGAAACTGCTTTATTTCGGGTATACCTTTAATTTTATGGATCACATGGCTAAACTCATCCCGCACATTCTGTACAAAGCTTTTACCGATATTATTGCCTGTGGCTTCAATTTTAGGCAAATATTTAAATGGAATCATGGAAAAGCCCAACCACCACAGTCCCACCATCAGAAAAGAAATCCGGGCAGGCAAAGACGGATCGGTAATACCAAACCACTCCGGTTTCAATACTACGATAAAACAAAGTATCTGTAAGGTCACACAACCGATGTAGCCAAAAGCAAATCCTTGCGCGCTCACCCGATCCTGTTGATCTACAGTTGCTAACAGCGGTAAGTAGGAATTATTAAACAGCACCCCACCGATATAACCCATTGCAGCCAAAGCGAAACAGATAATACCAATCTCCAGGGTATCGAGTTTGAAGAAAAACAGACACATACATGAAATTGCTCCCACATAAGTAAAGAATTTCATAATCGGTTTTTTCAATCCTTTAGCATCCGCATAGGACGATATAAAAGGCAAGGAAAATGACATCAACAAATAAGCCGCTGCCAGAGCAAAATTGGAAAGCGCAGTATTAACAATCTTCAAACCAAAGAATTCAACAACATCACCATTTTCCTTTGTCGTTGTAATTGCGGTATAGTATACGGGGAAAATGGTTGAGGTAATCACGAGGTTGTAAGCGGAATTGGCCCAATCAAACATCGCCCATGAACGAATCAGTTTTTTATTGTTTTTTACAATTGCTTCCATTTAAATTGGCTTAATAAGTTTGACGAATATAAGTAATTATTTTAGCCATTTCTTTACGAATTTCACTTGCGCGATCATCAATATAATTATTGTTCATAAAAGAGAAAGCAAGCCGTCTTCCTGACCTTGTGACCAGATAACCACTCTGGTTATAGACAGACGTAATTGTTCCGGTCTTTGCAAAAACAAAAGGTTCACCCTGGTCTTTACTATAGGTCCTTTTCAGTGTACCATCCACCCCACCGGCAGGAAACAGTCGAAAACGCACCCGCTCATCTGGGATCTTATTTTTCAGAAGCACCAGAAGGTCAACATTATTCTGTGGCGTGACCTTGTTATAGGAAGACAGTCCCGATCCATCAAAAATCGCCACCTCGTTCGAAAAAAACTTATAGACTTTATTTTTCATCCAGTCTCGAACCAGATAGGTATCAAATTGACCATATTGCTTCCAAGAGCACATCATCAAAAATTGTTCAGCGATAAAATTATCACTTGGCAACATCATCTCCCGGATCAGATTTTTGGTCTCTCCAGAATACAATATTTTTGTATCATTTGGCTTTTTATAGGTCAGCAGATTTACCTTCTTGCCTAGTGTATCTGACAGTAATTTCACAAATAGACTATCCGAATAGATAAATGGTACTTCATTAACATAATCGTTTGGCACAGGGCGTTTCGACATCCAAAAAACATTGCTCCGAAAGGAGCGGGAAAGTTCAAAATCACCTGTTTTAGGTTCAGGTAAAAAATCAAGGTCTTTCTGAAAAATCCCAGGAGAAGTATTTAAATGATTATACCCTCTTTGACGGAAAGTGACCACATTGCCATAAATCGGAAAAGTACTTATCTCAGGCTGATAGTATGCTTCGAAATCCTCCATCGCCCAACCGTGGGCATAGAACTTATTTTTCATTGTTCCGGGCACAACATAGATCGTTTTGTTCGTTCTGTTCAGAAAATTATAGACCACCCGCGTATCGAGTCTATTATGCAAAAAGGTCGGATCTCCTGTTCCCCAAACCAACAGGGAGTCGCCCCTTTCCGCATACTCCAACCCAGCGATGGAGTCACCCAACAGTTCCAACGCGGCATAGGTTGTATACATTTTGGTATTTGAAGCTGGTGTAAAATGCTTATTGCCATTGACGTCCAAGACAAACTTATTGGCATTTAAATCGTACAGTGAAAATCCATAGAAATGATCATTTAATATTTTGGATTCCTGAAGCATCCGATAGACGTCTTCAAAATCCTGTGACTTTACAATAAGGGTAGAAAATGGGATAAGCCAAAGCAGCAATATCGTGCGCAAGAAATTTTTCATTGGTTCAAACATACAAAAAAGAGCAACAACTCCTTTTCTCCTATTGCCAAAATTAAGATACAAATCATTTAAAACGGCAAAAGGAGGAAATTCACTCCTCCTTTTGCTGTTTTATATCAACTATTAATAGCCGGGGTTTTGTTTTAGGGCGCCACCACTTCTATCAATTTGCGTCTGTGGAATTGGCAGATATACATTATGATCCTTAAAGTTTAAGCCTTTATAACGAGCCATAAAACCGCCTTCAAAATTAGCATAGCTTTCCAGAACGGTTTTAGCTTCGCCCCATCTCACCAAATCATAAAACCGGTGTCCCTCCATCGCCAATTCCAAACGACGTTCAAAACGGACAGCTTTACGTGCAAAATTTTGATCAGGGAAAGCAGGGTAAGGTTTCACATCATACGCTGCAGCCGGAACATCATCTCCTGTTAGTTTTGGAGGTAATTTAGCAGCTCTTTCGCGAATAGCATTGACCGATTTCAAAGCACCGTCCAGATCACCAAGTTCAACCTGACACTCGGCTGCCATGAGGATCACGTCAGCTAAGCGGATGATATTTACGTCCAAATCAGTGATATAAGCAGCACCAGCTGCCGTGTGTCCACTGTGTAAACTTTTTGGGATCATTGTTTTTATACCCACAAAAGGTCCTCCTGAACCTACTTCACGGATCCAGGCATCTCCCGGCATTACACCATAATCATAGAAATGTACACCTCTACGACCTACCGTATAATCCAAACGGGGATCGAAACGTAAGCTCACATCTAATTTGTATTTTTCTTTCTCTGCTGTAGATAAACCAAAATCAGATTTATACGGATTATTACGGTAAGTATCTAACATTGGTAAGCCTTTAGCATCGACTTTATAAGCATTTACCAGATCGATTGTTGGTTGATAGAATCCACAACAGCCAACAGGATTGCTCCCGTTCAAACCAGACAACATATCCCCTACGTTAGCGTTATCGCCGCTTCCATCAGGATTGATAGCATGCTTTGCTAACAAAAGCGCCTCTGGTCCATCTTTCGTAAGTACATCGAAATTGTTCTGATAAGGCATTGTACGGATATCTTTACTTCCGATGACATCTTTAAATAAAGCCAAGGCATCAGCATATTTCTTTTGATATAAATACACTTTACCCAAATAAGCTTGCGCTATTCCTTTATCCATACGCCCCGACTGCTTATTGATTTTTGTCTGTGGGAGGTTAGCGATGCCAAATTTCAGGTCATCGATAATTTTAGGAACAACATCATCTGTATTTGGTTTTACTTTAGCATCATCAACTGAGGTATTCTCATCGACATAAGCCAAATTTTTGAAAACTCGCCACAGGAAGAAGTAATAATGCGCACGTAACACTTTTGCCTCGGCTTCAATTTCCGTTGCTCTGGCAGTGGTAACGGTTTTTCCTCCTGCCTGATCCAATTTCAGTAGGCGCAATGTATTATTTGCACGTGACACCCCTTCATAATACACTTCCCACATGGTGCTCAGATTATCATTAGAGCTATTTGGCGTATGGAATTCGATCATATTCATATTGGGCTGATCTGTCGCCTCAGAGCCTTTATGTGCATTATCGGCCCCTACTTCGCCAAATAACCATTGGCTCGGCGCTGAAGCATAGTTCCCCCAGGTTCCGTTCACATTACCATTCAGGATTCCATAAGCACCTATTAATGATGCTTCGATCCCTTTCGAATTGATGACCTGACTCTCAGGCAGCTCACCCTGCGGATCTCTTTCTAGAAAAGATTTACCACATGAGCTCAATAACATCAATGATATACCTAGAACTGTAATTATATTTCTTTTTTTCATTTCAATCAAATTTTATCGTAATTCATTCCGTGCTTAAAATCCAAGACTCACACCCAACATATATTGACGTGCCTGCGGGTACACACCAAAGTCAACACCCAATGCGGAATATGTTGACGGTGTTGCACTTACCTCTGGATCCAAACCTTGGTATTTCGTAATGGTAAACAGATTCGTAACCCCTACATAGGCTCTCAGTTTCTTAATTCCAGTATTGTTACCAAAAACCTTATTGGTATCAAAATTATAGCCGACCTGAAGGTTCTTTAGCTTTAAGAAACTAGCATCTTGCACATAATAGCTAGAAGAAGCATATTCATACGCTGATGCATTGTTTACCTGCGAAGGAATCATGCTTGAGGGATTGTTCTTTGCATCCCACGCATCCAGCACCCGCTCGCTTTTTTGCCCTCTGAAAACACCGAAATCGGTAAAATAACGTGTCGCTTCATAGTTTTTATTTCCTTTTGACCCATAGAAATAAGCCATAAAGTCAAAATTCTTATAACCGGCGTTGATATTGAATGAATAAACAAAATCAGGATGTGGGCTTCCGATTATTGTACGGTCATTGGCATCAATTTTTCCATCACCATTGACATCTTCATATTTAAGTGCCCCGGCTCTGGATCTTCCATCTTCATACTTCGCAACAGCAGTGTTGGCCATATCCGCATCAGAATAAATTCCGATGACCTTATAGCCATAAAAAGCACCTATTGCTTCGCCGGGTTTGAGGATAGAGGTTTCCATACTTCTAAAACTTCCGTACACCTGTTGGCTAACAGAAGGGGCCAATGATACGATCTTATTCACGTTACGTGAAATAGTACCCGACAAATCCAATGTAAAGGCGCTTTGTTGGCGTCTCCCGTAATGATAATTTAAAGACAGTTCGATCCCTTTATTTTCCATATCCCCGATATTGACATATGGTGACGCGGCACGACCTGCGGCAACGGCTGGCAAAGGAAGCAGATACAACATGTCTTTGGTCTTCTTATTGTACCAATCGAAGGATCCATCAAAATCACCTTGTAATAAGGTAAAGTCCAAACCAAGGTTCAACGCAGACACCTGTTCCCATTTAACATTTGGGTTGCTATAGGCGTTGTGCCACATTCCTGATGTCAAGCTTCCATCAATTGGGTAAGATGAAGAATTTACCGCAACTTGATAACGATCTAAATATTGATTGGCAGGAATACGTTGATTACCTGTCACCCCATAACCAGCTCTAATTTTCAGATCAGAAAGCCAAGATATGCCTTTCATGAATTCCTCTTGTGACAAACGCCAAGCTGCACTGGCACCTGGGAAAGTACCATATTTATTGTTCGGACCAAAATTGGACGACCCGTCCCGACGTACCGTCGCGCTTAAGATATAGCGGTCTTTGAATGAATAGTCAACTTTTCCAAAAATAGAAAATAAGGAACCTACCGAGCCACCGCCTTCACTCACACGGCCTGTTGATGCGGCGTCCAAATAAAGGTAATCCAGAGTCGACATAGTAAAGAATCCATTTCCTTTACCCCTGATCTGTCTATTTCTATTTTGGATAGCCTCAGTACCTGCTAAGATAGCTAGACTGTGATCTTCATTAAATGTTGCTTTATAATTTAAGGTATTTGTCCAAGTCCATTCTTTATTTAACCCAAAGAACTCATTGATCCCATTATTAAAACTTCCCTCTGTAAATTCGGGATTAGGGTAGGTATAGGATATGCCGTTATAGTTTTCATACTTCATACCAAAACTACTACGGAATGTCAGTCCAGAAAAGATATCATATTCCCCGAAGACGTTTCCGAAGAACATATTACTCTTATTCTTATTATCTTTTGCGCGGTAGGCGATAGCGACCGGATTTTCCCCATTACCAAATTGTCCCCCAACGGATCCAGCAAAATTTCCGCCCATATCATAGACCGGTATAATATTATGGATACGATAAGCGAAGCCCAGGGCACTTCCTTCACCGATATAATCACCCGCAGTATTTGTATTCACCCCAACACCAAAGCCTTCTGTAAAACTATATTGCATGTTTTCTCCAAAGCGCAACTTGTTATTGAAAGCAGAGAACCGTGTATTTGAACGAAGATTATATTTTTCAAAACCGGTATGGATAATGGTACCTTTTTGTTTCAGATAACCTCCGGAAATCGCGTATGAAGCATTCTCTCCACCACCAAGCACACTTAACTGATGTGATTGTGTGGGTGCGTTTTGGGACAATGCATCAAACCAGTTGGTACCCGCCTTATTTGCTTTTGTGATCTGGAAAAAATCAGCACGACTACCGGCGTCAAATTTATACTTTGACATGTCGATATCAGCGTCTGTAATTATATCTTTTCCGCCTACTTTCGGACCGTTTATAAGATAATCTGGTAACTTTTTACTTTCGCCGTTTAATAAATTTTCGATATCCAAGGTCTGTTGTGGAGACAACATCTTTGGAAAACGAGAGCTATTTGGTACTTGTACACCATAGTATGAATCAAGGTTAAATTGAGGTTTTCCCTCCTTTCCGATCTTCGTGGTAATGATAACCACACCATTATTTGCGCGTGAACCATAGATTGAGGCTGCCGAGGCATCTTTCAGCACTTGCATGGATTCGATATCGTTTTGATTAAGCCAGCTTAATTTGCCTTCATAAGGAACACCATCTATAATATAGAGTGGTTCATTATTGTTGATCGTACTATAACCCCGGATCTTAATTTGCGGAGTTGATCCTGGCGCACCATCTACGACAATCTGAACCCCTGTCGCCCGTCCCTGCAATGATTCTACAGCACTGGCAGCAGGTGTGGTTTTAAGGTCTTTCACACTGACAACTGCAACGGCACCGGTCAAATCTTTCTTACGTTGTGAGGAATAACCTGTGACCACAACCTCTTCCAGTGCACCCTCAGCAGAATTTAACGAAATTGTCAGATCCGCTTTTCCAGTGACAGTGACTTCAGCGCTTGAGTAGCCGATGTAACTCACGACCAATACATCACCGACTTTTCCCTGGATCGTAAATGCACCATCCGCGTCTGTGGATGTTCCCTTACTTGTTCCTTTGATTTTAACCGATACACCGGTAATCACCTGGCCTGTGGTGGCATCTTTTACCACACCCTTAATGGGTATTTCCTGCAACCCTTTAGTTTTCACCAACGAAACGACTTCAACTCGACCATGAGCAACAGCTCCTTTGGCAGATACCTGAGCAGTCATTCCGCCTGCGATGAGTAGAGAACTCATCAGCAAGAACCTCTTATTGAACTTTTGGCCCAATATGAGATCAAAACAGCAATTTTTGTCCGTTTTTTTCATCATAATTTTAAATAGGTGGTTTAAAAAATTTATGTTTATTTATCTGTTTGTTTAGCTTGGTATTGGTTTATTTAAGTTTTGGTCGTTCGACTCCAACAGAGACAATATACATTGTCACTGATTATGAGTCACTTTGGTTATCATTTTCAATTTTAGTTTGGTTATTTCCAGAAATGTTAAAATCTGTTAAATAAATGTAAAGAATAAAAAATATAAAAAAAAGAAAATTCTTACTTTAAATCACAAAATACTATAAATCAAGTTATTGTAATTCTTACACTAAGCTAAATAGCTATATTTTTGTTACAAAAGAAACTTAAGGAAATTTAGGTCATCTCCTTTCCGCTCAATATCAAGTCGGAATGTCAAATATTCGCCAAATACATTTAAATCCGCCAAAAGGTACTTATATTTGTTTTGATGAATGTAAGTAGTTTATTAGAACGGGCGCTCCGATTTGAGTTCCTTTCCAAGGAAGAGGGTGTTTTTTTATATCAGAATGCACCTACAGCTGATTTGACTTTCGTAGCCAATGAATTGCGCAAGATACAAGTGCCACATGGCAAGGTAACCTGGCAGATCGATAGGAATGTCAATACGACCAATGTCTGTATTGCAAACTGCAAGTTCTGCAATTTCTTTCGTCGCCCCGGGCATGAAGACAGTTACATCACCGATATCGAGAGTTACAAACAAAAGATCGAAGAGACATTTAAATTTGGAGGCGACCAACTTTTGCTACAGGGAGGGCACCATCCGGATTTAGGTATTGAATTCTACAAAAATCTATATAGACAGTTAAAGGAACTTTACCCTACACTGAAACTCCATTCACTCGGCCCACCGGAAATCGCCCATATTTCTAAGCTGGAAAATATGAGCCATATCGAAGTGTTGACCCAGCTGAAAGAAGCGGGTCTGGATTCACTGCCTGGTGCTGGGGCCGAAATTCTCAATGACCGTGTGAGACGTTTGATATCCAAAGGAAAATGTGGTGGTAAGGAATGGCTCGATGTGATGCGTGCGGCGCACAAAATCAATCTACCTAGTTCCGCTACCATGATGTTTGGACATATTGAAACTATTGAAGAGCGTTTCGAACATCTGGTATGGATCAGAGAAGTGCAAGATGAAAAACCGGCCGATTCTTATGGTTTTATCGCCTTTATACCTTGGCCATTCCAAGATGATGGCACATTATTAAAGAGACTCCGTGGCATTACCAATGATGTTACCAGTGAAGAGTATATCCGTATGATCGCTTTGAGCCGAATCATGTTACCGAATATCAAAAATATCCAGGCATCCTGGCTTACGGTTGGAAAACGTACCGCCCAATTGTGCTTGCATGCTGGCGCTAACGATTTTGGATCCATTATGATCGAGGAAAATGTCGTTTCGGCAGCGGGTGCTCCCCATCGGTTCACCTCTAAGTCAATACAGGAAGCGATTCTGGAAGCGGGTTTTGAACCGCAATTGAGAACGCAAAAATATGATTTCAGAGAACTGCCTGCGCACATGGTCGAACAAGTCATTAACTATTAATACCCTACATTGAAAGACGTCATTAGAAATATTGAAGCAATTATTTTTGCTTCTGCAGAAGGAATAGATCTTGCCGATATCAAACAGATTCTACAAGAAGCCTTGGCTATTGAAGTATCGAAAGAAGAGTTGCGTGAATTGATCAAAAAGATTGAAGACAAATATCAGGATGAAGATCAGGTATTGGAGTTGCGGTATATCAATAATTCATATCAGTTTCTGACCAAAGCGGTCTATCACGAAGCGATACAGCAATTACAAAATCACAACAACAAGCGCAAGCTCAGTCAATCGGCTCTGGAAACACTTGCCATTATCGCATACAGACAGCCGATTACCAAACTGGAAGTTGAGCAGATCAGAGGTGTCAGTTGTGATTATTCTATCCAAAGACTACTGGAAAAGAAACTGATCAAAATAGCTGGAAAAGCCGATACAATAGGCAAACCATTGTTGTACGCGACCAGCCAACAGTTTATGGATCATTTCGGAATCAATGGTGTTCGTGATCTTCCGCAGCTAAAAGATATCGTTACAGAAGACAATGCAATTGGCGAAACAAATGAGTAAATAAAATAAAATAAATTTTTATTTTTAAAAAACAATTCAACATATTGATTAGCAGAAAAATAAAGGGCTATATTTTTTTTAAAAAAAGTTTTAAAAAATAGTTTTCTTCTCTAATTTTACAACATTGAATAAGCAACAATAAAGTATTATTTTATGAACACGGCAATATTAGCTAACGAAGATCTTGAAGAAGTAAAATTCGCGTCTTTCAATGGACCTGATGACGACGATGATGATTTCGAAAACGATGATTTCGAAATTCCTGAAATTGAAGGATTGGATGACTTCGACGATGATGATGAGTTTTAATATTTAGTGCTATATAACACTACCTATCAAAACCAGAGAATCATTAAAAAAATAAGGCGTTCAATTTGATTGAACGCCTTATTTTTTTACCCATCGATTTATTTCGCCTGGTCGATCAGCTTATGCAATTCCATCTTTGGGATCATCCCACTCTGGCGCCACAGCTGTTGACCATTTTTAAATAATATAAAAGTAGGTACTCCACTTACTTTATAAATGGAAGCAATTTTTGGATTCTTATCCACATCTATTTTTATAATCGATAGATCTTCCTGATAAAATTCCTTTACATCCTGTAACACCGGCGCCATCGTCTGGCATGGACCGCACCACGTCGCAAAAAAATCCACTAAAACCAGCGAATTTGATTGAATAATCTGGTCAAAAGTTGCCATTATTAATTCTCCTTTATTTCATCTTTCAATGCCTTATATCCACCCTGAATATTGCACACATTTTTAAATCCTTTTGCACGCAAAATAGAAACGGCAACCGCACTGCGATACCCTGATTGACAATGCACATAAAGTGGCTTATTATCTTTTTCTAGCGTGTTACCAAAATTAATGAAATCCGTCAAGGGAATGTTCATTGCATTGTCAATATGTCCTTTATCAAATTCTTTCACTGTCCGTACATCCACAATATGACCTGGATCTGATCTTTCTCCAAATCTTCCTGCGCTTAGGTTTGTGACAGCATCTACAGGTTCCCGTTCTTTCCAGCGGTCTATACCACCGTCCAATATACCGATAGCACCTGTATAGCCCAATTCCGCTAGACGCTCCACCACCGCAGTACGATCTTGCTCCTCAGCAACAATTAAGAGCTTTTGGTTTTTATCAGGGACAACCTGTTTTAAGAAAGTATCAAATGGCCCCTTAAAACCCACATTGATCGATCCTGGAATGAAAGCCTTTAAGAAATCATCGCCTGACCGTGTATCCAAAACCACCACATCATGCTGTTTACGCAGTTTTTTAAATTGCTTCAAGGCAAGTAATGGTAAATCAGCTGCGGTATAATGTGATTCTTTTTGCTGTAGCTTTGATTGTGCGTTAGCTGGCAGAGCACCAGGACATATAAAAACAACCCCTATCAATGCGGCTACTAAAATTCTGTTCATCTTATTTGCTATTTAAATGGAATAAGTAATTTTTCCAATTCCGTTATTTTACCATTGTAGATATTTAAATCGACATTTCCACGGATACCGGCCACCGATCCTTTTTCTGAAAATTGCCAAAATGCCCAATGCTCTTTTGGATTTTCGATCCAAAAATTATAGTTGGCGATCCAGAGGGTATAGTTTGCGAATTCCTTTTCTAAAAAATCACTATAGAACTTATCCCCGGAGTATAGGATAGGTTTGACTTTATAATGTGCTTCCACCCCGTCGAGCCAACGTTTCAATCCCACTTTCAGGCTATCCATGGATTGCTGTTTTGGATGCTCCTCGATATCGAGTACAGGGGGAAGATCGCCTGGATGGAGTTGAACCTTACGGATAAAATTTTTGGCCTGTTTGACCGAGTTTTCATTTGGCCGAAAATAATGGTATGCACCCCGTAAAATAGCCCGGTTACGTATTTTGGACCAATTGCGGCTAAATTTATCATCTATACTCTTCTCCCCCATCGTCGCCCGGATAAATACAAAGTCAATGGGAAATTGATCGTTGATCGTATTCACTTTCTGCCAGTCGATATCTTCCTGATAGGTCGAAACATCAATACCAAACACTTTGTCATCATGCTTACTCATGATTTCAATATTACGGATATCATACTTAGCCTCCTTTGTTAAGGATTTATTTTTGGATGTTGCCACACGGAAGTAATACATTATTCCGGCTTTATAGTGCCATGCAACAAGAAATAAGAAAAACATTAACATCCCTACGATCATCCATATCCATTTGGCCTCGCGAGGTTGCTGTTTCTTTCCACTCCCTTTTGTTCTTTTTGATTGCTGTTGCGCCATACGATGATGAAGTTACGGCAATCACAATTAACTCGCAAAGTTTTCGTAACAATTTATATTTTTGTATATGATCGTATACAACCCTAAAGATTGGCTGTCAGCAACTTTCAAACTGCATAAATCAGACACTTTTATAAAGCTATTACCTTTTCTTATCTTAATAGCTATCTATTCCTGGGGGATAGCCTACCTCGAAATGGAATATCTCAAATTAAATGAAAGAAGCTGGGTTAAAAACATTACCATCGTCCATAACCTGTTGGGTTTTGTGATCTCCTTATTGTTGGTATTTAGAACCAACTCGGCCTATGACCGTTGGTGGGAGGCACGCAAGCAATGGGGTACATTGACCAATATAAGCCGGGCCTTTGCCTATAAGCTCAACGCTATGCTCGATGCGGAGGACAAGGTCAATCGCAGTTTCTTCCGAAAAACTATTCCCCTGTTTGCAGAGACCCTATACGATTTTTTGCGATCCGACTACACCAAGTTTATGCTCGATGAAAATGATCATCCCGAACTTAGGGCATTGGACAGCAAGAAGCATGGTCCAAATCAGGTTTCCAATATGATTTTCCAGAAGATAAACGATCTTTACAAAGAAGGAATTATCAGTGGGGACCAATTGATTATACTCAATGAAGAGATTGTGTCCATGACCAATGTATGTGGTGACTGTGAACGGATAAAAAATACGCCAATTCCATTAGCTTATAGCGCGTTTATCAAGAAGTTCATTATCTTCTATACAATGACACTTCCTGTAGGTTATGTTTTTTCGATCGGATATTTTGTTGTTGTTGCCGTTCCGTTTATCCTCTACGTATTAGCTTCACTTGAATTGATCGGCGAATCCATCGAGGAGCCTTTTGGTATAGACCAGGACGATCTACCGATTGATAAAATAGCTGCCAATATCAAAAAACACTGCCACGAGATTATTCCAGCATAGCATTTTTAAAATAATCTAGCTCATTTTCAAACCATAAGACATTGCTGCAAAAATAAGTTTTGCAAATCTATTCAGAATTTCTACTTTTGTCGCGGAGAGTTGGCAGAGTGGTCGAATGCGGCGGTCTTGAAAACCGTTAACTGTCACAGGTTCGGGGGTTCGAATCCCTCACTCTCCGCAGAAAGATCCTTCATCGCAAGATGAGGGATCTTTTATTTTACAGATAAGTTGATTCGAACCAGAAGGGTTGGCCGGGGTTCGAACTTTATCATCGCGGGTTATAGCATGGGGATGTGGGACGCGATAAATCCCTCACTCTCCGCCACCAAAATAAAGCCCGACGATAGTCGGGTTTTGTCGTTTATAGACTTTTGCAAACAATGTTTGATCAAAAGTGATAAACGACGAAAAAAATGAACGGAGTGAATGGCTTTATTTTATGGTGAAGCCACCCCCTTTGGGATCATCTTATTATCCCTCACTCTCCGCAGAACAAGCCTTTCAGAAATGAAAGGCTTCTTTCGTTGTATTCGGATTCGAACTACCCATTCCTTTAATTCCACTTCCTCCTTGAAGCAACACCTGATTATTTTCTTACTCTGCTCTTATTACAATCCCAAGTTTACATAGGATATTTTCAATTCCACAAATGAATGATTTTCATCTCTAATGATATAATTCTCATCATTTTCTGGAGAGACAATGCATTAAATTTAAAAATCATAAATATTGTAGTACTAAACAAAATCATTATGAACAAGAAAATGCAATACATTGCACCGTTAATAAATGCAATGGAAATCGAATTGGAGAATGGTATTGCCGCAGGATCAGGTGGTGGTGGCGGAGGCGGTGGTGGTGGTGGTACCGGTGGAGGACCAGATGACCCGGGTCGTGGCGGTGATGATGGCGGTGGATGGGGAAGTGGAAGTCTATAAAATAGGTTGTGCAGAGGCACAACCTATTTTTCCATATTCCAACTATTCCAAGAATACTTTATTAAAATTAATCTATGCTATTTTTGCTCATATAGCCAATCTCCAACCGTACCCATCAATCATAATCCAGAATATTTTTACCCAAGATAATATCACATTTGATCGTTATCATCCCCGATTCCAATAAAGGACTGTTTTTTTGTCCTATACATTGGCATTGTTTTTAAAAAAAAAGCATTTAATAAAAACCTGATATCCAGCAACATTTTCAGCATAAATCGTCCAAAAGGCACATTAAACAAAGAAAAATGTAAAATAAGTTTTGTAAATCTGTTCAGAATTTCTACTTTTGTCGCGGAGAGTTGGCAGAGTGGTCGAATGCGGCGGTCTTGAAAACCGTTAACTGTCACAGGTTCGGGGGTTCG